>Ga0180216_1000311_pt1 | contig 54004 bp, 43 predicted proteins | sample eDN3rd37CBELigMG_FD_128879 | JGI IMG/M metagenome (GOLD analysis project Ga0180216, IMG submission 128879) | Enriched Miracle-Growth compost microbial communities from Emeryville, California, USA - eDNA 3rd pass 37_C BE-Lig MG (version 2)... ...
CGGCGATAAACAGGTCCTGCAACGCCTGCTGATCGGCGAGGGCGCGGGCGCGCGCCGGCTCCCACACGGCGTGCAGCAGCCCGGCCACCGCCTCCGGGGTTTTGGCCATCGCGTCATCCAGACGGAAGGCGGCGAAACTGTCATAGCCGAGCAGCCGGGCTTTCTCCGCCCGCAACGCCATGGTTTCGGCAATAGTGGCCCGGTTGTCGTGGGCGTCGCCATTGGCGCCGCGCGCGGCGAAGGCGCGAAAAGCGCGCGCGCGCAGGTCGCGCCGGGTGGAGAACTGCAAAAACGGCTCCAGCAGCGACCGCGACAGGGTGATGACGTAACGGCCCGGCTGGCCCCGTTCGTTGGCGGCCTGGGTGGCGGCGTTGCGCAGATCCTCAGGCAGCCCGTCGAGATCGCCTTCATCCAGCGCCATCTCCCAGGCGCTTTCGTCGGCCAGCACATTCTGCGCGAAACTGGCGCCGAGGGTGGCGAGGCGGGCGGCGATATCCGACAGGCGGGCCATGGTTTCTGGCGGCAGTCCGGCGCCGGCGCGGCGGAAGGCGGTCTTCTCGCGCTCCAGCAGGCGCGCCTGTTCCGGCGTCAGGCCGGTTTCCGGCACGGCCTGGATGCGGGCGAACAGCGCCGGGTCAAGGGCAATGGCGTTGTAATGGCGCGCCAGCACCGGGGCCATGTCGCGCTCGATCGCCTGAAGCTCTGGCGACGTATCGGCGCTGGACAGGTTGAAGAACAGGCCTGACACGCGGGTCAGCGTCGCGCCGGCCCGCTCCATGGCGGCGATGACGTTATCGAAGGTCGCCGGCCCCGGATTGTTGGCGATGGCGGCAATTTCGGCGTCATGCTCCGCCAGCGCCACGTCGAACGCCTCGCGAAAATCCGCGGGCGTGAAGGCGCCGAACGGCGGGACCCCATGAGGCGTTGTCCACGGGCGCAGCAGTGGGTTGGCGCTGCTGGACGGCGACGCGGCCGCATGGCCCGCTGCATGACCGCTGGCGTCGCGGACGGCGGAATGGGGTCTGTTCATCACGGTTTCCTGAAACGGGCCTGGCAGGTGGGGCCGGAGTTGGCGGGGCGAAGGCAGGGTACGGGAAATATGGGAGGTTGCGCCAGTTCACGCATTACCCAGCGCCGCGCGCACGGAAAGGCCCGGCAACGGGCCGGGCGCAAATATTCGTTTCAGCCCCGGCCGCCGGATTGCCAGGGCGAACGCCTAGCTGCGCGCCCCCCAGGGGCGCGTCCAGCGGGTGACGGTGATGTGACGGCCAAGCAGCAGGCGGCCGACAAGCGCCATGATGAGCGCCAGGGCCAGAAATGCGAGCACCAGCGGAACCAGAATCACCAAAGCCGCCAGAACCGCCATGGCGATCAGCAGCTTCCGGCCAAAGGAGGCCGCATTGACGCCCCAGACCGGTTCGGCCCCCGGAGGAGCGACGTGGATATTGTCGCCGACAATCTCGCCTTCCAGTATCACGCCGGAATCATCGTTTCGCCAGGGCGAACCCCTTCCGGTGGAATTGCCGTCATGGTTGTCGAAATCGCGCATGTTCCTTCCTTTGCCAACCGGCGACAGCCTGTCGCGCGCCAGTTGGACCTACATCGTCAAAGTGGTGATTGTCGGGCCAGGCTGCAATGGATGCGAGGTGGTTCGCCTGTTTCGCAGGCCACTGGTGGATTTTGCCCGGCAACCCCAATCCCGCTCGATTTCAGCGCCAGGTTTCCTCCTGGGGTATTTCCGCGTGATGTGATGCGAAAGGACAACGGGGCCCATACGGAAGTTCGTGCGGCCACTGTATCCTGCGGATATGAAACTTGAGGCAGCGCGCATCGATGGCGCGCATCGATTCAGGATAAAGCGTTCCTGATGCAGGGCGGGGCCGCCAGGGCGGGGCTGCTTTGCCGCAGCAACGCCGGGGAGAAGCATGATGAAGTCCACATACCGGGTTTGGAGTGGCTGTCTGGCGGGGCGTCGCATCAGTTTTGGCGCCCTTGCGATGGCGTCGGTTCTGGCTTCGCCCGCCGTGGCGGGAGCATGGAGCGGCAGCGCGGCCATGGGGGCTGCCGGCGTCGCCCCACCCACGCATCTGGCCCAGTTTGTTTGCGACACAAGCGGTTGCGGAACCGGCTCCGGACGCGCGGGGCCCCTTGGCGGATATATGGGCCGGCCCTATTACGGCAAAAACGCCGAGGAGCGGCGGGCGCTCGAAGAGCGGGACCGCCTGCGCCGTGAACGGGCGGAGCGGAACGGAGGCAGCCAGAACAGCAGGGGCCGCTAGCGCCGGGACTGTTCAGGTTCAGCGGGTTAACGGAATTGATCTGCTCCCTGGAGCCGGCGGACGTCTCCACAGAGCCGGACGCGGAGCGGCCATCGCCAGATGCTGGCGGGGCGTTTGCGCCGCGAAACCTTTCCCACTGCCAGTGTCGTTTTCATGGAGCATTCCGGACGCACATCATCCCGCTGCGTTCTGATGTGAATGGGCGCCGGACGGCGCCCTGACGTGACCGGGCTTTCCGGCCTGGCTTTACTTTCGGCCTGGCTTTACTTTCCGGCCCGGGTTTACTGGGGCGCCCCAAACCTGGCCAGCAGACGGACAAGGGTTTCGTAATTGTTGGGTCCGCCGAACTCCTCCAGGCAGGCCAGGCGGTGCGTCGCCACCAGATCAAGCGCGCCGGCGAGGGCGCGCTCGCCTTGCGGGGTCAGGTGCATGGCGTGCGAGCGACGGTCGCTGGCCGCCGGGCGTCGCTCGACCAGTTTGCGTTCCTCCAGCTGGTCCAGCAGCCGCACCAGCCGGGCGCGCTCGATGCCCAGAGCGCTCGCAAGCGCGATCTGGGACAGTCCAGGATTGTGATGAATGATCACCAGCACCGAGTACTGCGCCGGGCGCAGGTCAAGGGGCGTCATGGTGCGAATGAAATCCTGGAATACCCACAATTGCGCGCGGCGCAGCACGTAGCCAAGGTCGTTTCCAAGCGGGCCATAGTCAATCGTTGACTCTTGCACGTTAAAATCTCTTGAAACTGCGGTCATGATGGCCATCTCTGTTATGAATGGCCCCCCAGTATTGTATTTAATAATTATCCAATTCCGGATGTTTATTTTATCTTTCCGGTATTGGCAAGAGCGTCCGATGATTTCCAGGTGAAATCCGCCGCGCCGCTGGCGCCGTCTGTGAGATGAGGCGGCGGAGTGCGGCGTCATCGCCTGTCCCGGCCATCAGGAGAGACTGGACACCGCGTCTGGCTGGGCTCATATTCCGCGCGTTTTCTGTCGCCGGGAGTTTCGCCTTGAAGAGATTGCTTCAGCTTGTTTTTACCTGGTGGAACGGCGCCACTGCGGGCACGTTGCTGACCACCTCGCGCTCGGGGCAGTTCGTCGGCGAGGATGAGTTCGGCAACCGTTACTACCGGAAACCGGGCAAGGACCCCACCATTGGCGTGGAGCGCCGCTGGGTGATCTACAAGGGGGAAGCGGATGGCTCCGCCGTGCCGGCTGGCTGGAAGGGCTGGCTGAACCAGACCGTCCATGTCGCCCCCTCCGAGGAGACGTACCAGCCGCGTGAGTGGCAAAAGCGCCACCTGCCGAATCCGACCGGCACGCCGGGGGCGTACCGGCCACAGGGTTCAATCCTGCGCGCAGGCGAGCGACCCGCCGCGACCGGCGACTACCAGGCATGGACCCCCTGAGGATCGCGACGGTTTACGAAGCGGCGATTGCGCGGTTGCGCCCACAAACCCTCCCGTCTTCAATCGAACCTGTGACAGCCGCCGATCTTCTGATCGGCGGCTTTTCTTCTGGGGCGCGCCCTGGATACGTCAGTTCCGGTCGTGGATGCAGGCGAGCGGGTTGCCCATGAACGTCGGCTCATGCATCAGCAGGCCCGGCCGGTGAGGCCCGGACCTGCTGGCGAAAATGCCGGGCATCCGCGCCCTGCGCGCGGGCGCCATCCGGGCGACGCGCAACGCCGCCTGTCCCGTTCGCGCACCGGTATTAAAGCACCATCTGCGTTTGCGTGACGACGGCGACCAGCTTGCCTGCGCCGTTGGTAATCCGCGTCTGCCAGACCTGCGTGCGCCGGCCACGGTGGATCGGCGTGGTTTCGCCCCGGACAGTGTCGCCGGCGGGGGCGGGGGAAACAAAATTGGTTTTGCTTTCCAGGGTCGTGGTGCCTTGCCCCTCCCGGAGATTGACGATGGTGGCGACAGCGCCCAGCGTGTCGGCGAACGCCATGACCGCGCCGCCGTGAATGGTCGGCGGCGTCGTGCAGTACTCCGGCTTCACCTCCATTTCCGCGACCACGCGCTCCGGCGTCGCCGACAGTACCCGGACGCCAAGATGTTTGCTGAATGGCGGCAGCCGTTCGTTGATCATGGCGGAAACATCGTTCGGTTCAGCGGTCATAAGCGCCTCCCTGTCGCGCTGGGTTGTTGTTCCCGGGGCCTTTGGCCAGACGATGCGCCTGATCCCGATTGCCCGGGCATCAACAATGACGCTGCGCGCGGTCTGGCGCCATGACCCGGGAGGTAATAATTTCTCAAACAGTGAGATTGTGGCGGCGGCGGGCTGCGACGAAGGCGACGTTCGCCGGCGGGCGGGTCAACGCGGGTTTGCGCGCCAAAATCGTTCAGGACATTGTGCCCGCCGTTTCGCGATGGCCCAATGCATGGTAACCCCCAGATGGGGCGCGACAGGATTGCGCCGCAGGTCAGATGAAAGAGACATGCCGCAACAGCTGATCCGCCGCCCATTCAAACCAGGGTCGCGCGCCCCGGTCCGGACGATGTCCGCCCGGCTGGCCGCTCTTGTGCTGTTTGGCGCATCCGCCTTCGGGACCGGGGCGCAGGCTGAACCGATTCACAATCCGCTGGCGGTGTTTTCGGGCCTCGACAAGATCACCGGGCGAATCATCTCGTTCGAGGTGGCGATCAACGAAACCGTACAGTTTGGCGCATTGCAGCTGACGCCGCGCGTTTGCAATACGCGCCCGGCGACGGAAGCGCCAAACACGACGGCGTTCGTCGAAGTCTATGAGATCAACTTCCAGGGCGAACGCAAGCGTCTGTTCGAAGGCTGGATGTTCGCCGCCAGTCCGGGGCTCCATGGCGTGGAGCACCCCGTCTATGACGTGTGGCTGACGAACTGCAAGGGCGGCGCCGAACCGCGCCCGCCCGTCAATATCGGTGAGCAGCCCCCCCAAAAGCCGCCGCCGCGCCGCAACGCCCGTTAATAAGGGCCCGGCCGCGTCAAAGTCGGCGCGTGCAGCGCCGCAACGGTTTTTGCCAGGCTGCGCACAGAAGCCGCGACATCTGGGGGAAGTTGACCCTGCGTTTCGGACCGGCGATGCGCCCATGAGACGATGCGCCCATGAGAGCGGCAGGGCTTCGCCGTAGTCTGGTCTGACTGAAAGTCCCTATGCGGGCCCGAGTTGCTTGGCGTCGCGCCAATACCCTTCCATCTCGTCAAGGGACGCTTCGTTCAGGTTCTTGCCTGATTTATGAACAGACACCTCGACGTGACTGAATCTGCGGTAAAATTTCTGGTTTGTTCCCGCGAGCGCCTGCTCAGGATCAATATCCATGTGACGGGCCAGGTTCACAAGGGCGAACAGGGCGTCGCCGATCTCGGACGCCAGGTCCGCGCGCCCCTGTCGCGTCAGTCCCGGTTGCTCGCCATCTGAAGATATTTTGGCAAGCTCCTGTTTTATTTCGGTGATCTCCTCATCCACCTTGTCGATCACCTGCCGCGCGTCAGGCCAGTCGAAGCCGACAGTCGCGGCGCGCTGCTGAAGCTTGAGGGCGCGGCTGAGGGGCGATGCGCCAGCAGGGATATCGGACAGGAGGCCAGTTTCAGAGGGTAGCCCGGCAGCCGCGCGCCGGGCGCGGCGCGCGGCTTTTTCCTCGGCCTTGATCCGGCGCCAGGCCTCGCCAATGGCTTCCGGCGAGCGGTCGGGCGAATCGCCAAACACGTGCGGATGCCGGCGGACCATTTTTGTTGTGATGGCCTCCACCACGTCGGCAAAAGCAAAGGCGCCAGCTTCCTCGGCCATGCGGGCATGAAAAACCACCTGCAACAGAAGGTCGCCCAACTCGTCGCACAGATCATCAAGGTCGCCGCGCTGGATGGCGTCCGCCACCTCATAGGCCTCCTCGATTGTGTAGGGGGCAATCGTCGCGAAGGTCTGGGCCACATCCCACGCGCAACCGGTCTGCGGATCGCGCAGCCGCGCCATGATCGCCAGCAGATCGGCGATGTCGCGCCCGGTTGTGGCGCAATTCCCGGCCGGGTGACCGGAACTGTCGTCAGAATTCACAGATCGTCTCCGTTTCCCGGATCGCAGGCCGCGACCCGGCTTCGGGCGCGGCGCGGGGACATATGCACGCCGGGCAGGCGCCAGCCAATCCGGCCTCCGGTTCCGCTGGCGCTATAAGTCCTGTCGCCAGGCGTCACCCGGCGGCCTTCCTGGCCTGGCGACGAATGGGACGGCGGGCCAGCACCTCCGCAAGAAAACGGCCCGTGTGGCTCACGGGGCTGGCGGCGATATCCTCCGGCGTGCCTTCGGCGACAATCTGCCCGCCGCCGTCGCCACCTTCAGGCCCAAGATCCAGCACCCAGTCCGCCGTCTTGATGACCTCAAGATTATGCTCGATGACAATCACCGTGTTGCCCTGTTCGACGAGCTCGTGCAGCACGTCAAGCAGCTTGGCCACGTCGTGGAAGTGCAGGCCGGTGGTTGGTTCGTCCAGAATATACAGGGTGCGGCCGGTCGCCCGGCGCGACAGCTCCTTCGACAGCTTGACGCGTTGCGCCTCACCGCCCGACAGGGTGGTGGCCTGCTGGCCAACCTTCACATAGCCGAGGCCAACCCGTGACAGGGTCTCCATGCGATCACGGATCGTCGGCACGGCCTGGAACAGCTCGGCCGCTTCGTCGACGGTCATGTCGAGCACGTCGGCGATGGATTTCTCCCGGTAGCGCACCTCCAGCGTCTCACGATCGTAGCGCTTGCCCTTGCAGACGTCGCAGGTGACGTAAACGTCTGGCAGGAAGTGCATCTCGATCTTGATGACGCCGTCGCCCTGGCAGGCCTCGCAGCGGCCGCCCTTGACGTTGAAGGAGAAGCGCCCAGGCTGGTAGCCGCGCGCCTTCGCCTCCGGCAGGCCGGCGAACCAGTCGCGAATCGGGGTAAAGGCCCCGGTATAGGTGGCGGGGTTGGAGCGGGGCGTGCGGCCGATCGGCGACTGGTCAATGTCGATGACCTTGTCGAGATGCTCCAGCCCTTCGATTTTTTCGAAAGGCGCTGGATGTTCCAGCGCGCCGTTCAGCCGTCGCGCCACGGCCCGGTACAGGGTGTCGATGATCAGGGTGGATTTGCCGCCGCCGGAGACGCCGGTGATGGCGGTGAACGTGCCCAACGGAATGTCGGCGGTGACATGCTTCAGATTGTTGCCGCTGGCGCCTGTCAGCCGCAAATGCCGGCCCTTGCTGGCCTTGCGGCGTTTCGCTGGCGTCGCCACCGACAGCTTGCCGGAGAGATACTGACCGGTGAGCGAATTGGGGTCTTGCAGGATATGCTCCGGCGCGCCCTGGGAAACGATCTCTCCGCCATGCACGCCGGCGCCCGGGCCGACGTCGACGACATAGTCGGCCTGGAGGATGGCGTCCTCGTCGTGCTCGACGACGATCACCGAATTGCCGAGGTCGCGCAGCCGCTTCAGGGTTTGCAGCAGGCGCTCGTTGTCACGCTGGTGCAGCCCGATCGACGGCTCGTCCAGCACATACAACACGCCGGTCAACCCGGAGCCGATCTGCGAGGCAAGGCGGATGCGCTGGCTTTCGCCGCCCGAGAGGGTGCCGGAGGCGCGCGCCAGGGTCAGATAGTCCAGTCCCACATCGAGCAGGAAGGTCAGGCGGTCGACGATTTCCTTGAGGACGCGCCGGGCGATCTCATTTTGCTTGTCGTTCAGCGCCGCCGGCAGCGCCTCGAACCAGCTCCGGGCCGCGCCGACGGACAGGGCGGTGACCTCACCGATATGCCGGCCGTCAATCCTGACCGCGAGCGCTTCCGGTTTGAGACGGAAGCCCTGGCAGGCCGGGCAGGGCGTTTCGGCCATGAAACGCGAAATTTCCTCCCGCACCCAGTCGCTGTCGGTTTCGCGGAAGCGCCGCTCCAGATTGGTGATGACGCCTTCAAATGGCTTCTGCACCTCATAAGCGCGCACGCCGTCCTTGTAGGCGATCCGCACCTTCGTGGAGCCGGTTCCGAACAGGATGACCGCCTGGATATGGGCGGGCAGTTTGTCCCACGGCGTCTTCAGGTCGAAGCCGAAATGGGCGGCGAGCGCTTCGAGGGTCTGGCCGTAATAGGGCGAGGTGGATTTCGCCCAGGGCGCGATGGCCCCGCGCGCCAGCGTCAGGCTGGCGTCGGGGACGACAAGATCGGCGGAAACCTGCTTCTGCGATCCCAACCCGTCGCAGGTCGGGCAGGCGCCGTATGGGTTGTTGAAGGAGAACAGGCGGGGCTCAATTTCCGGAATCGTGAAGCCGGAGACCGGGCAGGCGAATTTTTGCGAGAAAACGATGCGGCGCGGGCCATCCTTGCTGTCCCCGTCCGTATCGGCGAACTCGATCACCGCAATGCCGTCGGTCAGTTCAAGCGCCGTTTCGAAACTGTCCGCCAGGCGGGCGGCCATGTCGGGACGCACGACGATGCGGTCAATCACAACGTCGATATCGTGCTTCAGCTTCTTGTCGAGGGCGGGCGCGTCGTCAATTTCGTAGTAAGCGCCATCGATCTTCACCCGCTGGAAACCGCGACGCTGGAAATCCGCCAGCTCCTTGCGATACTCGCCCTTGCGGCCCCGCACCACGGGGGCGAGCAGGAAGAGCCGGCTGCGCTCCGGCAGGGCAAGGACCCGGTCGACCATCTGGCTGACCGTCTGGCTCTCAATCGGCAGGCCGGTCGCCGGCGAATAGGGCACGCCCACCCGCGCCCACAGCAGGCGCATATAATCATAAATTTCCGTGACCGTGCCGACCGTCGAGCGCGGGTTTTTCGAGGTGGTCTTCTGCTCGATGGAAATCGCCGGCGACAGACCCTCAATCTGGTCCACGTCCGGCTTCTGCATCATCTCCAGGAACTGCCGGGCGTAGGCGGACAGCGATTCGACATACCGACGCTGGCCCTCGGCGTAAATCGTATCGAAGGCGAGCGAGGATTTGCCCGAGCCCGAGAGTCCCGTGAACACCACCAGCTCATCGCGGGGAATGACCAGGTCGACGTTCTTGAGGTTATGCTCGCGGGCGCCGCGAATGGAAATCACGCGCTTGCCCGGAAAGCCCGTCGCCGCTGCGGGCGCGCCCCGCTCCGGCGAATCCTCTCCCTGGCCGCGCGCGGCGTCTCCGTTCCCGTCGCCGTTCTTGCCGCCGCCACTCCTGCGCCCGCGGTTCTTCCTGGCCCTGTCTCCGGCGCCGTCGAAAAGTTCATCAAGAGAAGCCATGATCGCTCGCAGTTAGCATCGGGCCCGTGAAGAGTCCGTAGAACGTCGTCGTTATCATTCGGGGCAAACGGCAGACGCGGCGCGCGCCGGTACATCCCACGCTATATGTGGCGCCCCGACAGGTCCGGAAAGGGTCGGAACTGGCGCAGGCCTCCAGTTCGCCCGGCGCCGCCAGCCGGGAGCATGACCTTTCCTCACGGGCGCTGGCCGGGAGGTCAGGAGGCTTGACTTGCCTGAAGCTTGGAACAAAAATAGAACAACCTGATGGCGGCGGCAAGCGGTCAGTCTGGCGAACCGGCAAAGTTTATCAGCGCATGGTTCGCGGGAATATGGCGGCGGGCGCCAGGCGTGGGCGGCCCATCTGCTCCCTGGTTGGGGGCCGGACGCCTGCGTTTCCAGACACATGGGGTCGCAGGCGCGGATTTTCCTGGTGAAGGCAGTCGCGGCTGGGCCACGTGGGGTTGCGACCCGCCGTGGCAGGAGCCACTGGTGGGCGACCCCGGCGGCAGACGCGTTTTCCTTGCGGAGCGTCGCTCTTTTCGCGGGAAGATGCTTTAAGGAATTTCGGACGGCGGTCGCTGGCCATGGCGGAGCGACCGCGCCATCAATTGAGGAGGGCCGCATGGCCGGTAGCGTCAACAAGGTGATACTCGTCGGCAATCTCGGCCGTGATCCGGAGACGCGGCGGATGCCTTCTGGCGAGCCCGTCGTGAACCTGCGGGTGGCGACGTCGGAAACATGGCGCGACAAGAACAGCGGTGAGCGGCGGGAACGCACCGAGTGGCACGCCGTGGTGATCTTTAACGAGAACCTGGCCAAGGTCGCTGAACAGTACCTGCGCAAGGGTTCGAAGGTTTACCTGGAAGGTCAGCTGCAGACCCGTAAATGGACCGACCAGAATGGCCAGGAGCGTTACACCACTGAGGTTGTGCTGCAACGCTTCCGCGGGGAGCTGACCATTCTCGACAGCCGCGGCGCTGGCGGCGGCGAATATGGGGACGAGGGCGGTGGCCGCAGCGTTGGCGGCGGCGGTGGCCGTGGCGGCGATTTCGGGCGGTCATCTCCGATGGAGCGCCAGACGGAGCGTTCGGGCGGCGGTTTCGGCGGCGGTTCTGGCCTCGACGACGACATTCCGTTCTGATCCGGTCCGGCGTGCGCCGCTGGCGCACGCCGTTCCACCGTCATGACGTCATGTGTTCTGGTTTTACGACTCTGCTGGTTTTACGACCTCGCGCGCTGGCGGCGTCGGGATGCGCTGGAACAGGGCGTATTGCAGGCTTCGGGCGATCAATTCCGCCTTGTCGACAAACAGCTGGGCGTCTTCCGGCGCGAACATTTCCCGCGCCGTCTGGCGCCACAGGGCGAGCCAGCGCAGGAACAGTTCAGGCGTGATCCGTTCGCGATGCCGGAAATGCGCCGGAACAGGCCGGCCCTGATAGCGCCGCGCGCCCAGCATCACCGAGCTCCAGAAATCGGTCAGGGTTTGCAGGTGCTCTGGCCAGTCGTGCACCGCATCGTTGAAGACGGGCCCGAGATCGGGATCCAGCCGCACCCGGGCATAGAAAGCTTCGACCAGCTGGCCGATGCTCACGTCATTGACCGTAGTGGCGGGCGACCAGCCCTGGGTGACGTTGTCCATGATGCAATCCGTTCTCGCCAGGGCCGCACGTTCATGACAGCGCGCGCCCTGTCCCCTCCTGGCCGCTCCGCCCTACGGGCGCGTGGCCTTTCGCCACTACGCAGCAGCTTTCTTCCCATGCGCCGGACCCCGTCACAGCGCCTGCCTGCATACCTTCCGGCAATAGATATGGACAGGGTCGCCCCAAGAACAGGGCTGGCCATGCGGCTGTGACGGCATGTCCCTGGCGCCGGCCGCTGTCCGGCGAGGCGCAAGGTGTCGCTTCCGGGCAGGAAGCGCCACCGGTTCATGGGGCGAAACGACGCCGGGTTCACGCTGGGTCGCGCCGTCATGTGGCGCCGCAGCAGTTCGCTAAATGAGGAAGGGCGGGGAACGAACGCATCCGCAATCGCCGCCGGAATGCAGTCGCACAGGCGTGCGCGGACATGCAGCATGCGTCGCCGCGCCGGTGCGCCAGGGGGCGTTAGCTTGCGCCGTGACGCAACGGAAGGCGTTCGCAGGCGCGGTCGGCATTTGGCCGCTCCTGGCGTGGCGGCGTCACATGAATGATTTTTAAGGTGTTTTCTGCTTTTTCCCAACATGCTTCAGGGTTGGCTATTGCGCCCTGAATCGGTTAAAGCGAAGGCTTGTGGATCAGGATCGGCAGGATCGGAAAGTACCTTGGCGGAAGACGACCAGCAGGGGCCCGGCGCTCCCGACGAGCTCCCCGGAAGTGACATCAAGGCGGTTTCGCTGACCGACGAGATGCGCCGCTCATATCTCGACTACGCCATGAGCGTGATCGTGAGTCGCGCGCTTCCCGACGTTCGCGACGGCCTCAAGCCTGTGCACCGGCGCATCCTGTTCTCGATGCACGAGAGCAATTACACGCCGGATCGGCCGTACAACAAGTCGGCCCGCGTTACCGGCGACACCATGGGCAAGTACCACCCGCACAGCGGCCCGGCGATTTATGACGCCCTCGTGCGGCTGGCCCAGGATTTCTCGCTGCGCCTGCCGCTGGTCGACGGCCAGGGCAATTTCGGCTCGATCGACGGTGATCCGGCGGCGGCCGAGCGTTACACCGAGGTGCGTCTGGCGCGCCCGGCGGTGCTGCTGCTCGACGATCTCGACAAGAACACCATCGACTTCCAGCCGAACTACGACGGGCGCGAGAAGGAGCCGGTGGTTCTGCCGGCCAAGTTCCCGAACCTGCTGGTCAACGGCGCCGGCGGCATCGCCGTGGGCATGGCCACCAATATCCCGCCGCACAATCTGGGCGAGGTGATCGACGGCTGTCTGGCCTATATCAACGACCCGGCGATCAGCATCGATGACCTGATCGAGATCATCCCGGGGCCGGATTTCCCCACCGGCGCGGCCATTCTTGGCCGGGCGGGGATTCGCGCCGCCTATCACACCGGGCGTGGCTCCATCGTCATGCGCGGCGTCTGCACGGTCGAGGAAATCCGCAAGGACCGTGAAGCAATCATCTTCACGGAGATTCCCTACCAGCTCAACAAGGCGACGCTTATCGAGAAGATCGCCGAACTGGTGCGCGACAAGAAGATCGAGGGCATCTCCGACCTGCGCGACGAGTCCGATCGCGACGGCATGCGCATTGTCATCGAGCTGAAGCGCGACGCCGTGGCGGACGTGGTGAAGAACCAGCTGTTCCGGTTCACGCCGCTGCAGTCCACCTTCGGCGCCAATATGGTGGCGCTGAACGGCGGGCGACCGGAAACCATGAACCTCAAGGACATGATCGGCGCCTTCGTCGATTTCCGTGAGGATGTGGTGTCGCGGCGCACCAAGTTCCTGCTGAACAAGGCGCGTGACCGGGCGCATGTGCTGGTCGGTCTTGGCATCGCCGTCGCCAATATCGATGAGGTGATCAACCTCATCCGCACGGCGCCGGACCCGAACGCCGCCCGCGAAGCGCTGATGACCCGCCGCTGGCCGGCCATGGACATGGCGCCGCTGATCGCGCTGATCGACGATCCGCGTCATCGCCTGGAGGACGACAACACCTACCGGCTGTCGGAAGCGCAGGCCCGCGCCATTCTGGAGCTACGCCTGCAGCGCCTCACGGCGCTTGGCCGTGACGAAATCGGCGACGAGCTGAAGACGATATCGACGGAAATCGCCGAATACCTCGCCATCCTGTCGTCGCGCGAGCGTATCATGGGCATCGTCGCCAATGAGCTGATCGAGGCCAGGGCGTCCTTCGCCACGCCGCGCCGCACGCGCATCGACGACTGGGCCTCCGACGTGGACGACGAGGACCTGATCCAGCGCGAGGACATGGTGGTGACCGTGTCGCACGCCGGCTACATCAAGCGCGTGCCGCTCTCGACCTACCGGGCGCAGCGCCGTGGCGGCAAGGGCCGCTCCGGCATGAATACCCGGGATGAGGATTTCGTCACGCGGCTGTTCGTCGCCTCCACCCACACGCCGATCCTGTTCTTCTCCTCGCGCGGCCAGGTCTACCGGGAGAAGGTGTGGCGGCTGCCGCTGGCGCCGCCACAGGGACGGGGCAAGGCGCTCATCAACATGTTGCCGCTCCAGGAGGGCGAGCGCATCACCACCATCATGCCGCTGCCCGAGGACGAAGCCAGCTGGGCCAACCTCGACGTGATGTTCGGCACGGTGAGCGGCGGCGTGCGCCGCAACAAGCTGTCCGATTTCACCAACGTCAATCGCGCCGGCAAGATCGCCATGAAGCTCGACGACGGCGACGCCATTGTCGGGGTGCAGACCTGCACCGAGCATGACGACGTGCTGCTGACCACGGCGGAAGGGCAGTGCATCCGCTTCCCCGTGACCGACGTGCGCGTGTTCAAGGGGCGTGATTCCACTGGCGTGCGCGGCGTCAGTCTGGCCGATGGCGATCGCGTCATCTCGATGGCGGTGCTGCGCCATGTGGAGGCCTCAGCCGAGGAGCGCAGCCTGTACCTCAAGCAGGCCGCCGCCGCGCGCCGCGCCGCCACGGGCGAGCACGACGATGTGGCGGAGGTGGAGCTGGAGGAGGGCGTCAGCGGCGACGCCGGGCTGGATCCGGAGCGCTATGCGGAGCTTGGCGCCAGGGAGCAGTTCCTGCTGACGCTGTCGGAAAACGGCTACGGCAAGCGCTCGTCCGCCTACGAGTACCGGGTCACCGGACGCGGCGGCAAGGGCATCGCCGCCATGGCGGTCAACGGGCGCAATGGCCCTCTGGTGGATTCGTTCCCGGTGGATGAAACCGACCAGATCATGCTGGTCACTGACGGCGGCCAGCTGATCCGCGTGCCGGTCGATGGCATCCGCATCATTGGCCGCAGCAGCCAGGGCGTGATCGTGTTCAATACGGCGGACGGCGAACGCGTTGTCTCCGTGGAACGGATCACCGATGACGGCGAGGAGGCCGAAGTCGTCGCGGGGGGGCGTGAAAACGGCCAGGGCGACGATGGCGACGAAGCTGGAGACGCCGGGGAAGCATAACGCGTGTCGGGCGGAGCGGCTGGCGCCTCTCCGTTCCGTTGCATCACGCCGGACATGGCGCTTGCGGCCGTTTGATTGGCCGGCGCGCCTTTGTTGGCGCGAGCGGCCCGTGAAAACGCAGGCGCCCGCCCGCCGGCAGGCGGCGCGCGCGTTGCCTTCCGGGTTTGCATCGCTATATACCGCCAGACAGAAGATCGGAGACGGTGGGGAAATCGACTGGCGCCGCGCCTTGCGGTCAGGCATTTCGCCCCCTCAATTTGGAGCGCCACTTACGTGATTACGCCCGCATTCGCCCAGTCCGGCGCCGCCGCCTCCGGCGGCAGCGACATGTTGCTGCAATTCCTGCCGTTTATCCTGATCTTCGTGATCATGTACTTCCTGATCCTGCGGCCACAGCAGCGCCGGGCCAAGGCCCATCAGGAGCTGGTGAAGAACCTGCGGCGCGGCGATACGGTCATCACCTCTGGCGGCCTGATCGGCCGGGTCACCAAGGTGGTCGACGATTCGCCGGAAGTAGAGGTCGAGATCGCTGACAACGTGCGCGTGCGCATCGTGCGCAGCATGGTGACCGAGGTGCGCAGCAAGGCCGAGCCGGTCAAGGCCTGACCTGGCCTGCTGAAAAGAACCTTCCGGCGCCCGCCGGAGGGTTTGTTTTGCGGAAGGCGCGCGGCGCCGCCGTCCAGGCCCGCGGCCTGATCGCATGTGCTCCAACGCGGGCGCTTTCTCCCATGGGCCAGCTCCCCTGGGGCTTCCCGCCCAGACCCTGGAAAGCTTCTGATCGATGCTTCGCTACTCGACCGGCAAGATCGTCTCCATCCTCCTGCTGACCGTGCTCGGCTTCCTGTACGCCGCGCCGAACCTGATGACGCCGGAGACCCGCAAGGCGATCGAGGCGAGCGCGCCATCATGGTTCCCGGGCTGGCTGTTCCCGCACAAGGCCATTGTGCTTGGCCTTGATCTTCAGGGCGGCTCGCATGTGCTGCTCGAAGTTGATTCCAACGATCTGGTGCGGACACAGGTCGCGACCCTGCGCGATGACGTGCGCCGGGTGCTGCGCGAGAGCAGGGTGACGCCGCAGGGCGGCATCACCGTGTTGCCGCGCGGCGTTCAGATCCGCTTCGCTGACGCCGCCGACAGGGACAAGGTGCTGCCGCGCCTGCGCGAGCTGTCCCAGCCCATCGGCAACGCCCTGCTGGGAACTGGCGGCGCGCACACTTTGGACATCGTGACGACGCCCGAAGGCGCGGTGCAGATGACGCTTTCCGAGGCGGGCGTGCGTGATCGCATTGGCCGCGCCATCAATCAGGCCATCGAGGTGCTGCGCCGGCGCGTCGACGCGCTGGGCACCACCGAGCCGAATATCCAGCGCCAGGGCGCCGACCGCATCCTGGTTCAGGTGCCGGGTTTGCAGGACCCGCAGCGCCTGAAGGATCTGCTCGGCAAGACCGCCAAACTGCAGTTCCGCTTCGTGGCGGAAGGCGGGGGCAATCGCGGCGAGGTCGACATGCTGCCGTCGAAGGACGCCGGCGGCGCCCTGACGCCTGTTGAGAAGCGGGTCATCGTCGAGGGCGAGGACCTGGTTGACGCCCAGCCGTCGTTCGACCAGCGCACCTCGGAGCCGATCGTCAATTTCCGTTTCAACATGAAGGGCGCCCAGCGCTTCGGCCAGGCGACGACGGAGAACGTCGGCCGGCCGCTCGCCATCGTGCTCGACAACGAAATCGTCTCGGCCCCGCGCATCATCAATCCGATCACTGGCGGCTCCGGCCAGATTTCCGGCCGCTTCACCGTGCAGCAGGCCAACGATCTGGCGCTGCTGCTGCGCGCCGGCGCGCTGCCCGCCAAGCTGACCGTGGTGGAAGAGCGCACGGTGGGTCCGGGCCTCGGCAAGGATTCGATCAACGCCGGCCTCAAGGCCACCTATGTGGCGGCGATCTTTGTCGTGCTGTTTATGTTCGTGACCTACGGCCTGTTCGGCCTGTTCGCCAATATCGCCCTCATCGTCCACGTGGTGTTCATTCTGGCGCTGATGTCGCTGCTCGGCGCCACCATGACCTTGCCTGGCATCGCCGGCATCGTGCTGACCATCGGCACCGCCGTCGACTCCAACGTGCTGATCTACGAACGCATACGGGAGGAGGCGAAGGCGGGGAGATCGATCATATCGGCGATTGACGCCGGCTTTACCCGGGCGTTCGCGACGATCTTCGACTCGAACAGCACCATGGCCATCGCCGCCGTCATCCTGTTCCTGCTTGGCACCGGTCCGGTGCGCGGCTTCGCCGTGGTGTTCATTCTCGGCATCCTGACCACGGTGATCACCGCCGTCACCATGACGCGGATGATGATCGCGCTGTGGTACCGGATCGCCCGGCCCAAGGCGTTGCCGTTCTGAGACTTGCAGGGGCTTCGCGCCCCGGGCCGTGCGCGGGTGAGCTTTCAGGGCCAGCCGCGCAAGGTCATAAAATTCATGATGTTGCAGCGGATTTCTGCCCTCATGGGTGAAATCCGGTATGTTCCCCGGGCCGCAGCCAGCTCCGCCGGAACGCCGTGAAAGGGTTACCGATCGTGCGTTTGCTCCGTATCGTTCCTGACAACACCCGGATCAAGTTCGTCCGGCGTCGTGTGTTCAGCTTCCCGTTCTCGGCGCTGGTTTCGGTGGCGACGGCCGTGTTGCTGCTGGTGTGGGGCCTGCACTTCGGCATCGACTTCACGGGCGGCACGCTGATCGAAATGCAGGCCCGCAACGGCCAGGCCAATGTGTCGGTGGTGCGCCAGGCCGCCAACGCCATCAGCGTCGGCGAGGTTGAGGTGCAGGAGTTTGGCGCCGGCGGCGTGTCGATCCGCGTGCCGGTGCAGCCTGGCGGCGAGAGCGCCCAGGGCGAAGTGGTGACAAAGGCGCGCGCCGCTTTCGAGAAGGACTACGAGTTCCGCCGCGTCGAGACGGTGGGGCCGCGCGTTTCGGGCGAGCTGGTCCAGTCCGGCACGCTGGGCGTGGTCCTGGCGATCCTGGCGGTGATGGTTTACCTGTGGTTCCGCTTCGAGTTGCAGTTCGCCATCGGCGCCATCATCGGCACCATGCACGACATCGTGCTGACGGTAGGCTTCTTCGTCATCACCCAGATCGAGTTCAACATGACCTCGATCGCCGCCATTTTGACCATCGTGGGCTATTCGCTCAACGAAACCGTGGTGGTGTTCGACCGCACCCGCGAACTGATGCGCCGCTACAAGACAATGCCGCTGGACGAGTTGCTGGATCTCTCCGTCAACACCACCCTGTCGCGCACCGCGATGACGGCGACCACCACGGCGCTGTCGCTGCTGGCGCTGGTGCTGTTTGGCGGCGAGGCCATTCGCGGCTTCGCCGTGGTGATGCTGTTTGGCGTGGTGATCTGCACCTATTCGGCCATGTTCGTCTCGACGCCGGCGCTGCTCTATCTGGGCGTGCGCAGCGGTCGGATGGCCGATGAGCCGGCCGACACGTCTGTTCCCGTGTCGGTTCAGGGAACGGGCAAGGCGTGAACCAGGGCGACGTGACCGCGGCCATGGGACAATGACCATGAACGGCGAAGACAGGTTTTTGCCGGGGCATCATGAGCTGGACGCCTACGGCAACCATGGGTTCCGTTTCGGCGGCATGTCGCACCGGGGCTCAATCCTGACGACGCCTTCGGGCGTCCGCGCCTGGCCGGTTGAGGCGACGGCCGGGATCAGCGTGGCGGCGCTCGCGCCAGCCATCGCCGAAGCGGCCAGCATCGACCTGCTGCTGATTGGCACGGGCGAGACGCTGACGCCGCTGGCGCCGGAACTGTTGGCGACGTTGCGGGAAGCGGGGCTGCGCGTCGACGTGATGAGCACGGCGACAGCGGCGCGCACCTATAATTTTCTGGTTTCCGAAGGTCGCCAGGCGGCCGCGGCCCTGATCGCGGTGCCCTAACCGGCAGCCGCAGGCGGCATGGACGATCTGGTCCGTTGGAGCCGTCTGGACGCAGGACAATGACAGCGATGGCTGACGACAGCCCCGACATGCGTCTTGCCGACGCCTACCAGCATTGCCAGCAATTAACCCGGTCTGGTGAAAGCGACCGCTATCTGGCGACGCTGCTGGCGCCGCCGGCGGCGCAGCCGGCGTTGTTCGCGCTTTACGCCTTCGCCCATGAGGTTGGCCGGATTCGCGACGTGGTGAAGCAGCCGCTGGCCGGCGAAATCCGGCTGCAATGGTGGCGCGACGTGGTGATGGGCGAGGGGCGCGGCGACGTGTCGGGCAATCCGGTGGCGGCGGCGCTGCTGGACGTGATCGCCCGTTACCGCCTGCCGCAGAAAGTGTTCCTCGATCTGCTCGACGCCCGCACCTTCGATCTCTACGACGATCCCATGCCGTCCGTCGCCAGCCTCGAAGGCTATTGCGGTGAGACGTCGTCGGTCCTGCTGCGGCTCGCCAGCCTGATCATCGCCGATGGCGGCGACAGCGGTGGCGGCGATGCGCCGGGTCACGGCGGCGTCGCCTTTGGCGTCGCGGGCCTGCTGCGGTCGCTGCCGTGGAGCGCCCGGCTTGGCCAGGTTTTCGTCCCCGCCGACCTGCTGGCGCGGCATGGCGCCGGGCGTGAGGATATTGTCCAGGGGCGTGACACGCCGGCGGTGCGCGCCGCGCTGGCCGACATGCGGGCGCTGGCGCAGAGTCACTATGACGCCTTCCGCAAGACCCTTGCCGCCAGCCCCAGGGCAGTGCGCGCGGCGTTTCTGCCGGTGGCGGTGACGCCGCTGTATCTGCATCGCATGGACCGGCCCGACTGGCGCCCGTTCACCGAGGTGGTGGAGCCGCCGCAATGGCGTCGGCAATGGCGCATCTGGCGCGCGTCGCGCGGCGCCTGGGGGCGGTAGCCCCGGCGCCGTCGTCGCCGGCGACAACGGCGTTGTCCGTCAGGCGAATCCGCGTTCCATCCAGGCGGCGAGATCGGCTCTGGCCCGATCGGTTAGCGCCTGCTTTTTGGCGACCGCCTTCTCCTTGCCGCGCATGCGCTTGCCGGTTGTATTGCGCAGCGGTTCGGTCAGGGGCGGAAACAGTCCGAAATTGACGTTCATCGGCTGGAAGGAGCGCGGGGCGCCTTCCTCATCGGCGGCGATGTGCCCGCCGGTAATGTGGCCAACCAGCGCCCCCAGGGCCGTGGTTGGCGGCGGCGGCGCGAAATCCTTGCCGAGCCGCGCGGCGGCGGCGGCCATGCCGGTGAAAATGCCGATGGCGGCGCTCTCCACATAGCCCTCGCAGCCGGTGATCTGCCCGGCGAAGCGCAGGCGTGGCTGGGCTTTGAGGCGCAACTGGCCGTCGAGCAGGCGCGGCGAATTGAGATAGGTATTGCGGTGCAGGCCACCGAGACGGGCGAATTCCGCGTTCTCCAGTCCCGGAATGGTGCGGAACAACGCTGTCTGGGCGCCATGCTTCAGCTTGGTCTGGAAGCCGACGAGATTGTATAGCGTGCCGAGGGCGTTGTCCTGGCGGAGCTGGACAATGGCGTAGGGCTTGACTGTGGGATTGTGGGCGTTGGTCAGGCCAACCGGCTTCATCGGTCCGTGACGCAGGGTTTCACGGCCGCGCTCGGCCATGACCTCGATCGGCAGGCAGCCATCGAAATAGGGCGTATTGGCTTCCCATTCCTTGAACGAGGTTTTCTCACCGTCGATCAGTCCGTCGATGAAGGCGTTGTATTGGTCCTGATCCATCGGGCAGTTGATGTAATCGGCGCCGCTGCCGCCAGGGCCGGCCTTGTCATAGCGCGACTGGAACCAGGCCTTGCTCATGTCGATGCTGTCGCGGTGAACGATGGGGGCGATGGCGTCGAAGAAAGCCAGGGATTCGGCGCCGGACAGTTCACGAATGGCGTCGGCCAGCGCGGGGGAGGTCAGCGGTCCCGTGGCGACAATCACCTCGTCCCACGCCGCCGGCGGCAGTCCGGCGATCTCGCCGCGCTCCACGGTGATCAGCGGATGGGTTGTGATCCGCGCGGTGACCTCGGCGGCGAAGCCGTCGCGGTCCACCGCCAGCGCGCCGCCAGCCGGCACCATGTGAGCGTCGGCGGCCGCCATCACCAGCGAGCCGAGGGCGCGCATTTCCTGGTGCAGCAGGCCGACAGCGTTGGCGTTGGCGTCGTCGGAGCGGAACGAATTCGAGCACACCAGTTCGGCGAGCTGGTCGGTGTGATGGGCGTCGGTGCCGCGTTCCGGGCGCATTTCGTGCAGCACCACCGGCACGCCGGCGTTGGCCAGCCGCCAGGCGGCTTCGCTGCCGGCAAGGCCGCCGCCAATAACGTGAACGGGACGGAGCGCCGTTGGCGCGGGCGAAACGGAAACGGTCATTCGGTTGGTGCGCCTGATCTGGGAAACTCTGAAACAGTGAGGGCGGAACGGCTCGCCGGTTCCCCGCCCATCGGGACGCCATAGCACATCTGGCGGCTTTCGCCGCCTCCGGCGTTGGCTGGCCCTTCATCTTCCATGCCCCCCTGGACGAACCGCGCCGGGTTTCCTATCTTGGGAGGGTGCGCTGGCGTTCGCGCTTCCTGCCGGAAGCGCCCCCGGCGCAGGCAAAGGTTCAGGAAATATGGCCAGTTCAGCTTCGCCCATGCAGATCATGAAGATTTCCGACGCCGCCGCGGCGCGCGTGCGCGAGATCATGGCCAACTCGTCCGATCCCATCGCCGGGGTGCGCGTCGGCGTGCGCAAGGGCGGTTGCGCCGGCATGGAATACACCATGGATTACGCCCGCGACATCAACCCGAAAGACGAGGTGGTGGAGGACAAGGGTGTCCGCATCTTCGTGGATCCGGGCGCGGTGATGTTCCTGCTCGGCACGGAGATGGATTTTAAAACCGACCGGTTGTCGTCGCAGTTCGTTTTTAACAATCCGAACCAGATTTCCGCCTGCGGTTGCGGCGAGTCGGTTTCCATCGTTCCGGCGGGCGCGACGGCCCAGGCGGCCGCTTCCCGTTAGGGGCGGGCCAGCGGCATGCTCCAGCCATGCGGGGAAAGCGCGGGCTGACCGACTTTCATGCCGGCCGTACCGTTGCGTACTGGCGCAAAACCGGCAATCCTCGCGCCATGACGACATCAACCTCACCCAACACATCTCATGACGCGGCGCTGCTGAAGACGCTGGAAGGCGGCGGTCCATCGCGGTTTCGCAAGGCCGCGACCGTGGTGCTGCTGCGCGATCGAACCGATGGCGTTGAAGCCTTCATGGTCGTGCGCCATCACCAGATCGATTTTGCCTCTGGCGCCCTGGTTTTCCCGGGCGGCAGTCTGGACAAGGCCGACGAGGCTATCGCCGCCAACGCGGATTTGTGCGCGCCCTGCGGCGTCAGCGACGTGGAGCTGCTGGCCTTCCGCATCGCCGCGATCCGCGAGGCGTTTGAGGAGTGCGGCGTGCTGCTGGCGCGTCGCCCTGGCGCGGCCAACCTGCTGCCGGCGGCTGAACTGGCGCCGATCGAGCAAAAATGGCGCGCCGGCCTCAACGACGGCTCACTCTCCTTCCTCGATCTGCTGACGCAGGAAGGGCTGGTGTTGGCCACCGACGCCATGATCCCCTATGCGCACTGGATCACGCCGGAAGGCATGCCCAAGCGTTTTGACACCTGGTTCTTCCTGGCCGTGGCGCCCGATGACCAGCTTGCCCTGCACGATGGGCACGAGGCCGTGGACTCGGTGTGGCTCACCGCCCAGGAGGCGCTGGATGGCGCGGCCTCGGGCAAGTACACGGTGATCTTCCCGACCGAGCGCAACCTGTTCAAGATGGCGCAGTTCCGCAGCGCTGACGAGGCCTTCGCCGCAACCCGCGCCGACAATATCGTGACAGTGCTGCCGGTGCTGAAGAAATCCGACGAAGGCGTGCACCTGCACATACCGGAAGAGGCCGGATATGGCGGCTCCCGGTTCAAGGTGAAGGCCTGAAGCGGCGGGCTATATGTAAACTGACGCCTGACCGTGGCGCGCGCCCGCAGATGCTGCGGGCGTCGCCATTTGGGCGGGGCGTGGACGTCAGGACGTCACGGACTGTGTCCATCAGCAACCCGGATCTGGCCGCCGTGGCCCTGATCCGGGATGGCCCCGCCAGCGCACCGACAGGGCCGGGGCGTTTTCGGCGAGAACCACTTCCCGAAAAATGCGCCCTCACTTCAATCCAGCTGATTGTCTTCCCGAAACGCGGGCGCCGCTTTTCCCGACAACGCCCAGGGCCTCTGCGGCGTGTTCTTTTGCGCCAGCCCATCTCGCCACAAAAAAAACCGCCCGGCGGCGTCGCGGGCGGTTTTCTTTTTTCTGAGGCGATCTGGTCGGCCGACGCCTGTCAGACATCGGCCTCCTCGCCCGCCGGATTCTCGGCGCTGCGCGTGGACCGGGCGCTGCGCCGGGTGCGGGTGCGGGCGGGGCGGGCTGCCCTGGCGGGCTCCGCATCGGCCGGAGGCTCTGGCGCAGCGGCGACAGGCGCCTCAACCGGAGTGGCTTCGCCGGTCGCCTTCTTGCGCGTACCCGCCTTCCTCGGGGCCGGGGGCTTTGCCACGGCGGCTTTGGCTGCCGGCAATTTGCCGGCGGCGTCCTTGTCAGTCGCAGGCTTTTCAGCAGCTGCCTTCCGGGGCGCGCGCTTCCTTGCCGCTGGCTTGCTCTCTTCCGCAGCCGGCGCAGGCTCATCTGCTGCGACGATGGCCGGCATGGCCTCAGAGCTGACAGCGGCATCCGGCGCCAGAGCAGCGGCCGCCTTCCGGCGGCGCGAACGCGCGGGTTTGGCGGGAGCCGCCCCGGCTTCCGCCGCCGTAGCCGGAGGCTCATCAGCGGTTTTGCGCGCCGCGCGCTTGCGTTTGGGCTTTTCAGCGGCGGCTTCAGTTGCCCCGGCATTGTCCGGCGCCGCCCCTGTCACTGCTGCAGCGTCAGCAGCGACTTCAGAAGTCGGGGTGTCCACAGGCGCGGCAATGACCTCCGGCGCCGCCGGCGTCTCCGCTGGCGCGGTGATCGCGGTGGCCAGGTCCGTACCAGCCGCGGTCCCGGTGATGGCCTCCGGCGCCGTGTTCTCGCGGCGTCCACGACGCCGGCGATCACGTTTTCTGCGCTCGCCGCGTTCGGGGTTGGTCTCCGGGCCGCCGTCCTGAACGCGCGCGTCCTCACGGGCAGCGGCCGTCACGACTGGCGCTTCATTGACAGGCGTAATGGCGACGGGGGTCACCGGACCGGCGTCACGTCGTGCTTCAGCAGCCTGGGTTTCGGGCTGCTTGCCGGCGCGGCGTTTTGGCGTGGCCTTCACCAGCATGAAAGCGGGCGTGTGCTCGCCGAAGCCGGGCGGCGATGGCTCGTCGCGCTCCTGACGGCCGCGTCCACGCCGGTCGTCCCGCTGGCCGTTGCGCCCGCCGTTACGCGCATCATGACGTGGCTCGCCGCGCTGATCACGCCGGGCATCCTGACGCGGCTCGTGAGGCCGGGCTTCCTGCTGGCGCGGTTCGGCCTGACGTGTCTCTGCCGGACGCGCGGCCTGAGCCTCTTCGGCCTCACCACTCTCCTGACGACGGCCGTCCCGGCCACGCCGGCCATCCTTGCTGTCCTTGCCCCGGCGGCGATCATGACGGCGATCGCGCGAAGCGCCGTCGTCCTCACTGGCAATGCCTGATTCCTCAAGCGAGGGGCCGAGCCATTCGAAGTCCTTGCCGGTCATGGCGACAATGGCGGCGGCGCTTTTCGAATCGTCGGGCGTGATGATCGTGTAGGCCGTTCCCTTGCGGCCGGCGCGGCCGGTGCGGCCAATGCGGTGAACGTAGTCCTCGGCGTGATGCGGCGTGTCGTAATTGAACACGTGGCTCACATCGGGAATGTCGAGGCCGCGGGCGGCGACGTCGCTGGCCACCAGCAATTGCACGTCATTGTTGCGGAACCGGTCCAGCGCCTGCATGCGCGAACGCTGGTCCATGTCGCCGTGCAGGGCGACGACGGAAAAGCCGTGCTTCTCCAGTGAACGCTGCACCACGGCGACGTCACGCTTGCGATTGCAGAAGATGATGCCGTTCTTCAGCTCGTCAGCGTCGCGAATCAGCCGCCGCAGGGTTTTGCGCTTCTGCGACGCCTCGGAGCCGGACGCCACGGCCAGCTGGGTGATCGTGCTGGCGGTGGAGGAGGCGCGGGCCACCTCGACGCGCGCCGGGTTGCTGAGGAAGTTGTCGACGAGGTTCTGGATTTCCGGCGGCATGGTGGCCGAGAAAAACAGGGTCTGACGGGTGAACGGCACCATTTTGCAGATGCGCTCGATATCAGGAATGAACCCCATGTCGAGCATGCGGTCCGCTTCGTCGATGACCAGCACCTCGATGCCGCTGAGCAGCAGCTTGCCGCGTTCGAAGTGGTCGAGCAGACGGCCAGGCGTGGCGATCAGGACGTCAACGCCCCGGGTGATCTTGGCGTCCTGATCGGCAAACGACACGCCGCCGATGAGCAGCGCCACGTTCAGCTTGTGGTGAACGCCATACTTGATGAAGCTTTCCTCGACCTGCGCCGCAAGCTCGCGCGTCGGCTCCAGGATGAGGGTGCGCGGCATGCGCGCGCGGGCCCGGCCGGTTTCCAGCAGGGTGAGCATGGGCAGCGTGAAGGCCGCGGTTTTGCCCGTGCCGGTCTGGGCGATGCCGAGCACGTCGCGGCGCGCCAGTACATGCGGGATAGCCTCAGCCTGAATGGGCGTCGGCTGCGTGTAGCCGGAGCTTTCAACTGCTTGGAGGACTTTGCCGCTGAGGCCGAGGTCAGAAAATGCCATGGGTCCGTTGAGAACGTCTGCGGGCCGTCAAAATGACAGGCGCGAAAAGGAGATCGCTGGCCGGATGCCAGCAACCCAGGGGGCGCAGCGTCTTGCGGACTATGGTATGAACGCATGTCTTGTCAACGGATATCGCAAAACCGTGGTCCAGATTGGCAATATTCGCGGCGCGCTGGTCACATGAGGCGAACTGCGCGCAACAGTCCGGCGGCGGCCTGGGCCGCCAGCCTGCGAGGCGCGCGCATGTCCGGCGACGCGCGCTGTCCGGCGCCGCGCTCACGCCGTCGTCCGGTTTTCTGGGGGCCGGATGCGTCCGCCGCCATGCGGTGAACCCCGGCCTGGCAGGGTGTGGCGCGCCACAGGCGCCCAGCCGTCAGATGTCGAGTCCCGCCTCATCGGCGAAGGCCGCGCGCTCCTGAATAAAGGCAAAGCGCGCTTCCGGTTTGTTACCCATCAGCCGGTCGATGGCGTCGGACGTCTGGGGACGGCCTTCATCCTCCACCTGCACGCGCAGCAGCGTGCGCCGGGCGGGGTCCATGGTGGTCTCCTTCAGCTGGGCCGCCATCATCTCGCCCAGGCCCTTGAAGCGGCCAACATCCACCTTCTTGCCCTTGAAATCGCGGGTGATGATTTTATCACGCTCTGCTTCATCCCGGGCGTAAAGCGTCTTGTTGCCCGAGGTGATGCGGTAGAGAGGCGGCACGGCCAGGTAAAGATGACCGTTGTCGATCAGTTTCGGCATCTGCCGGTAGAAGAACGTGATCAGCAATGACGCGATGTGGGCGCCGTCGACGTCCGCGTCCGTCATGATGATGACCTTGTCGTAACGCAGCTCGCTGTCGCGATATTGCGCGCCGGCGGAGCAGCCCAGCGCCTGCGACAGGTCGGAAAGCTGCTGGTTTGACGCCAGCTTGTCGCGTCCGGCGGAGGCCACGTTGAGGATCTTGCCGCGCAGGGGCAGCACCGCCTGGGTGCGCCGGTCGCGCGCCTGCTTGGCGCTGCCGCCAGCCGAATCGCCCTCGACGATAAACAGTTCGGAACCGGCCGCGCCGGCCAGGGTGCAGTCCGCGAGTTTTCCTGGCAGGCGCAGGCGCCGGGTGGCGCTCTTGCGGGCAACCTCCTTTTCCTGCCGGCGCCGCATGCGCTCTTCGGAGCGTTCGATGGTCCATTCCAGCAGGCGCAACGCCTGCTGCGGCGCCGCCGCCAGCCAGTGATCGAAGGCGTCGCGCACGGCGCTCTCGACGATGCGCACCGCCTCGCTGGTCGCGAGCTTGTCCTTGGTCTGGCCCTGAAATTCGGGCTCGCGCACGAATACCGAGAGCAGGGCGGCGCAGGTGGCCATGATGTCGTCGGCGGTGAGGTGGGCGGCGCGCTTCTGCTGGCCAATGCGCTCGGCGTGCTCGCGCAGGCCGCGCAACAGCGCCATGCGCAGGCCCTGCTCGTGCGTGCCGCCCTCGGGGGTCGGGATGGTGTTGCAGTAGGAGTGGATGAAGCCGTCCTGGTCGGCCAGCCAGGACACGGCCCACTCGACGGAGCCGTGGCCGCCGTCCTTCTCGATCTTGCCGGAGAAGATCTGGTCCGCCACCTGGGAAGCGCCGTCGATTTCCCGCGCCAGATAATCCTTCAGACCGCCGGGAAAGCGGAAAATCGCTTCGGAAGGCACATGCTCCACGCCTTCCAGCAGCGCCGGCGCGCATTTCCAGCGCACCTCGACGCCGCCGAACAGATAGGCCTTGGAGCGCGCCATCTTGAACAGCCGGCGCGGGCTGAACTGGACGTCGGGGCCGAAAATCTCCGGATCCGGATGGAAACGGACGGTCGTGCCGCGCCGGTTCTGGACTCGGCCCACGGTGACCAGTTCCGTCTGGGGCAGGCCGCGGCTGTAGGTCTGGCGATAGAGCGTCTGCCCGCGCGCCACCTCGATCTCCAGCACGTCCGACAGGGCGTTCACCACCGAAACGCCGACGCCGTGCAGGCCGCCGGAGGTTTCGTAAACCTTGGAATCGAATTTGCCGCCGGCGTGCAGGGTGGTGAGAATCACCTCAAGCGCCGATTTGTCGGGGAACTTGGGGTGTGGATCAACCGGAATGCCACGGCCGTTGTCGATGACCTTGATGAAGCCGCCAGCCTCCAGCTCCACCTCGATGAACGATGCGTGGCCGGCGACGGCTTCGTCCATGGCGTTGTCGATCACCTCGGCGAACAGGTGGTGCAGCGCCTTTTCGTCCGTGCCGCCAATGTACATGCCAGGGCGACGGCGTACGGGCTCCAGCCCTTCGAGAACTTCAATGGCCGCAGCGGTGTAACCGGCTTCGTCCGGGGTTCCCGTTTTGATCGATTGCGCCAGCTTCGCCGCCTGGGCTTCCAGCCGCGCGCTCCTGCCTGCGCCGCCGCCTTTGCCGCCAGCCGGTTTGCGGGCCAGCGCGCCGCCGCCGAAAAGATCATCCCTGTCCGACATATATCTGATCTGATCCCGATTCGTTCTCACATGAATATGCCAGCTTTTCGCCAGATGACGAAAGCAGCGATGACCGGCTTCCGCCGGAACTCACCAGGACCCTGATCGGTCCAGCGCAATAACATGGTGGAAAGCGTGCTCCGGCGGGAGCGCCGGAGATCGGGAGAACATAGCACGCCTGCGGGGCGGGGCCAAAACGCCAGATGACGCTCCAGATGACGTGATTGGCCGGCGCCCGCCGGGCCGGACCCGTCGTGCGCCTCCACAGCGGCTGGAACTGGGCGTCTGGCGCTCCGGAAATGCGGAAAGGCCGGGACGGGCCCGGCCTTTCCGTTCGCGACGCCCTGGGGTCACCCCTGGGGATCAGCAGGAATAGTACATCTCGAATTCGACCGGATGCGGGGTCATTTCGAAGCGCATCACCTCGGCCATCTTCAGCTCGATGAAGCTGTCGATGAAGTCCTGGGTGAAGACGTCGCCGGCCTTGAGGAAGGCGTTGTCCTTGCGCAGGGAGTCGAGGGCCTCGCGCAGCGAACCGCAGACGGTCGGGATCTTCTTCAGCTCGCGCGGGGGCAGGTCGTAGAGGTCCTTGTCCATCGCCGGGCCGGGGTCGATCTTGTTGATGATGCCGTCCAGACCAGCCATCAGCAGGGCCGAGAACGCCAGATAGGGATTGGCGGTCGGGTCGGGGAAGCGGACCTCGACGCGCTTGGCCTTCGGGTTGTTGGTCCACGGAATACGGCAGGAGGCCGAGCGGTTGCGGGCGGAGTAGGCCAGCAGCACGGGCGCCTCATAGCCGGGGACCAGACGCTTGTAGGAGTTGGTCGACGGGTTGGTGAAGGCGTTCAGGGCCTTGGCGTGCTTGATGACGCCGCCAATGAACCACAGGCATTCCTGGCTGAGATCGGCGTATTTGTTGCCGGAGAACACCGGCTTGCCGTCCTTCCAGATCGATAGGTGAACGTGCATGCCCGAGCCATTGTCGCCAAACACCGGCTTCGGCATGAAGGTCGCGGTCTTGCCGTAGCTGTTGGCGACGTTGTGGATGCAGTACTTGTAGATCTGCATCTCGTCGCCGGTCAGCGTCAGCGTGTTGAACTTGGTGCCAAGTTCGTGCTGGGCCGAGGCGACCTCATGGTGGTGCTTCTCGACGGTCACGCCCATCGACTGCATGGCGGCGAGCATCTCGCCGCGCATGTCCTGGCAGCTGTCCAGCGGCGGCACGGGGAAGTAGCCGCCCTTGGTGGGGATGCGGTGACCCATGTTGCCGCCTTCATACTCCCGGTCGCCGTTGGTCGGCAGTTCCGAGGAGTCGAGCTTGAAGCCGGTGTTGTAAGGGTCAGCCTTGAAGCGGACGTCGTCGAAGACGAAGAACTCGGCTTCCGGGCCGATGAACACGGTGTCGCCAATGCCCGTGGAGGCGAGGAACGCCTCGGCCTTGCGGGCGATGCCGCGCGGATCGCGGCTGTAGGATTCGCCGGTGCCAGGCTCAAGCACGTCACAGACGATCGACAGGGTCGGGGCGGCGAAGAAAGGATCAAGCTGGGCCGTGGAGGGGTCGGGCATCAGCACCATGTCCGACTCATTGATCGCCTTCCAGCCGGCGATCGAGGAGCCATCGAACATGGTGCCGTCGGCGAACATGTCCTCATCGACCATCGACACGTCGAAGGTCACGTGCTGCCACTTGCCGCGCGGATCCGTAAAGCGGAAGTCGACATACTTGATGTCCTCTTCCTTGATGGTCTTGAGCACATCCTGAGCGCTCTTCGTCATCATGAGTCCCCTATCCTGCAACTGGAGCGACAGACCCGTTCGGGGTCCGCGCGGTAAAATGCAAAACCCGTCGCCGCTGCCGGCGTCAGGCGAATTCTGGCGTCAGACGGCGTCCGCCCCGGTTTCGCCGGTGCGGATGCGAATGGCTTCCTCGATGGTCGAAACGAAAATCTTGCCGTCGCCGATGCGACCGGTCTGGGCGGCGTTGCGGATCGCTTCCACGGCGCGCTCGACCTGGTCGTCGTTCAGCACGATCTCAATCTTCACCTTGGGAAGAAAATCGACCACGTATTCGGCGCCGCGATAGAGTTCCGTGTGACCCTTCTGCCGGCCGAACCCCTTGGCTTCGATAACGGTGATGCCCTGCAGGCCAATGTCCTGCAGCGCTTCCTTCACCTCGTCGAGCTTGAAGGGCTTGATGATCGCTTCGATCTTCTTCATGAGGCTCGCTCCTTGGCGCCGGGTCCGGGCTGCAAAACTGGCCGTGTCTGACTTCCCGGGCTTTATGCCTTGGCCGGCGTCCGATTGAAACGGACATGTTGCCCTGCTTCAGTCCTGGGCGCCGTTTTCGTGGGCGTTTTGCGCCTAAAAAATAGTCAATACGGCAAGGGCGGCGGCCTCGGGCAGCCTGATGACGCCGATAGCGTCGCTGAAACGCCATTTTGACGCATCTGGCCCCTTTTTGGGCGGTTTTTTCCGCCGTCGCTGCCCCCCGCCGGTGCTTTTCTGGCGAAACACTGCGCGGAGGCGCGCGTTTGCGCAAGGCATGGAGCGTATGATGCGGGCAGATTCGCACCGGGAGAGGTCAATGGCCAGCCAGTCGGGAGAGCATCTGCTGCGGGCGGCGCAGATGGCGGAGGCGGACAGGATCACCATCGCCAGCGGGGTTCCGGGCCACGAGCTGATGGCGCGGGCCGGAAGCGGCGTGGCGGCGGCGGCGCGGCGCATGGCGGCGCCCGGGGCGCGCATTCTCGTGATCTGTGGAACAGGCAACAATGGCGGCGACGGCTATGTGGCGGCGCGGCTGTTGCAGGCGGAAGGGCGCGACGTCGCCGTGATGGCGCCGCTGGGGCCAGCGACAACCGCCGACGCCGGCCGGGCGGCCGCCGACTGGGCGCATGGACGTGGCGCGGCCGTGGCCATCGACGTCGATCTCGCCGGTTATGACCTGGTGATCGACGCTTTGTTCGGCGCCGGCCTCAACCGGCCGCTGGACGGCGCGGCGCTGGACCTGGCGCGGCGTCTCAACGCCAGCGGGCGTCCGGTGCTGGCGGTAGACGTTCCGAGCGGGCTGAACGCCGACAGCGGCCAGGCGATGGCGGCCAGCGTGCGCGCCGCCGCCACGGTGACCTTCGCCGCCCGCAAGCCGGGGCATCTGTTGCTGCCCGGCCGGCTGCTGTGCGGCGACGTGACCTGCGTCGATATTGGCATTGCGCCGGAGACCATTGCCCGCGTGGCAGGGGGAATTTTCCGTAATTCGCCGGATCTATGGCAGGCCAGCTTCCCGGCGCCGTCGCTGGAGGCGCACAAATACCGGCGCGGCCACGTGCTGTGTGGTTCCGGCGGCCCGCTGTCGACGGGCGCCATCCGGCTCGCCGCCCGCAGCGCCCTGCGCGTCGGCGCCGGCCTGGCGACGGTCGCGGCGGGGCCCGACGCATGCCGGGTGCATGCGGCGCATCTTACGGCGATCATGATCCGCGAGGCGGAAGGCGCCGGCGGCTTCGCCCGGTTGCTGGACGACGCCCGTTTCAACGCGGTGATCCTCGGCCCGGCCGGCGGCGTGGGGCCGGAACTGGCGGCGCGGGTGGAGGCGGCGGTGCGGCGGGGGCGGGCGCTGGTCATGGACGCTGACGCCATCAGCAGTTTCGCTGGCGCGCCGGAGCGTCTGGCGGCGGTCATCGCGACGGGAGAGGGCGCGTCGGTGGTCATGACGCCGCATGATGGCGAGTTCGCCCGGTTGTTTGGCGACGTGGCCGGGGTAATGGACGTTGGCGCGAAATATGAGCGGGCCGTGGCCGCGGCGCGCATGACCGGCGCCATTGTCGTGCTCAAGGGCGCCGATACGGTCATCGCCGCGCCGGACGGGCGGGCGGCCATCAATGACAATGCGCCGCCGTGGCTGGGCACCGCCGGCTCCGGCGATGTGCTCTCCGGGCTGGTTGGCGGTTTGCTGGCCCAGGGCATGCCAGGCTTCGAGGCGGCGGCGGCGGCGGTGTGGATTCATGGCGCGGCGGCGCAGGCGTTCGGGCCAGGGCTGATTTCCGAGGATTTGCCAGAGCAGGTTCCCGGCGTGCTGCGGCGGCTGCTGCAACAGGGGCCCCAGGCCGGCGCGGCGCGCTGACGCGCGCCCTGATGTGTGCTCGCGCACATCAGGGACGGCGCCTTCGCGCCAGCGATGGCTTCGCGGGAAATGGGCGCCTGCCTGCGATTTTGCCGGCTGGCGGCGCTGGCGGTCGGCGACGCGACAGCGTGACGGGTTTATAGGGGCGGAGCACAGGAGCGTGGCCTGGGCTGGCCGTCAGCCCGGTTTTGGCGTTATTCTGTCGCCACATTGATTGAGTTGAACACGGCGGTTGGGTTCCGCCGGCCGTGCTGGCGCGCCGGGATGATCCGGTGATTGCCTGTCCGCAGGCCTTGCAAAATGGCGCGTGGCGGGCGGTGCGGCGTTCAGGAGCTGGGTATGTCCATGTCCATATATATTCGCAGGCTGTCCGCGGCCGCGGCGGCGGTTGGCGCTCTGGCGCTGGCTCCGGCGGCGTTCGCGCAGCAGCTTCCGGCCACCCCCGACTGGGAGGCGCCGGCTGACGTCAAGCCGCCGGCAAAGACCAGGGGCGGAGCCAAAGCCGCCAGCCGGCCAGCCGGCGGCCTCAATGCGCCCATGCGCAAGATCGAGCGCGACGACATCGACATGACCGGCGTCGGGCGGGAAGTGCGCAACTTCGGCTCCGGCGTGCGGCCAATGATGAACAGCACCGGCGGCATGGGGGTCGGCGGCGGCTTTTGAGGCGCTTTCCAGGCGCGGCGCAGGCGAAGCGCGCCGGCCAGCCCGGAGGCGGGGAAACGATGTTTCGCGAAAGGCCGGCCGCGCGCCGGCCTTTTTGTTTTGTTGGGGGAGCCGGGCGGGCGGGGGCGGTCAGGTCAGGTGACCTCAAACCATGCCGCCATGCCGCCGTCGAGCCGCTCGGCGATGGACGCGCCAATGAGCCATTTGCCCCGCTCACCGGCGACGAACGCCACCCGTGACGTCTGGTTGGCGGGTATGGCGATGACGTCGAGCCAGTATGGCTCCCAACCGTCATCCAGATTGTGCAGGCGCCGCACGTGATGGCCGTGGATGTGCAGCACCTGCATCCAGGGCGTGGCGTTCTTCAGCTCCAGCGTCACCGGACGCCCCGAACGGACGCTGAACGCCGGCTTTTTGGCAGCGTCGGGCCAGGAGAGGCCGTTGACGGTCCAGATGCGCGCCGGATCCGTGAAGCGCGCGGCGGTTTCGGGGGCGCCGGGCGTGGCGCCGCCGGCGATAACCAGGGCGGCGCGAACCGAATCCTGCAACCGGATCGCGGCCGGCAGATCGCCGGCGGGCAGGGCGGTGATGGGGGGCGCGGCGTTTGCGGGCGGCGCATCCGTCGCCGCCACCACCAGCAGGGGGGCGCCCACATCGCCAAGCCGCGCCTGCAACGCGCCCCCGGCGCCTGGCTGCGCCGGAGCCTCGACAATCAGGTCGTAGCGCCCGCCCGGCAGCAGGGTCAGGCTGTCGCGGGCTGGCGTGAACACGGCCGAGGGCCGGCCGTCGACGCCGATGACATGCGCGGCAAGTCCGCTGAACTCCAGGGCAAAGGTGCGCGCGTTGGCCGCGTTCAGCAGGCGCAGGCGCAGGCGGGAGCCAGGCGCGACGTTTACCCGCTGCGGCGGGGCGGCGCCATTCAGTGTCAGCCAGTTGCCGAGGCGGCCGGCGCCGGCGCGGGCGGCGATCGTGCCGAAATCCGGCCGGAGTTGCGCGTCTTCGGTCAACGCCCAGTCATCCAGCGTCAGCAGAATGTCTTTCGCCACCGCCGGGGGCTCGGGTTCATCGACGATGAGGGCGCCGTGGAGGCCGCTTCCGGTCTGTCGGCCGACGGCGCCGATGCGCATCGGCCGGTACCAGAACAGGCCGGCGTGGCGGGCCACGAAGCCGGACGCGCGCGTTTCCCCGGGCGCGATGGCGGGGCCAGTGAGGCCGTCGACGCCATCCAGGGCGTTGGGCGCGCCCGCGCCATGCCAGTGCAACGACAGGGGCTCATCGAGGCCGTTTGTCAGCTCGAGGGAAAGCGACTCGCCCTGACGCGCCCTGAGCAGCGGGCCGGGGATGCGGTCATTAAAGGCGAGGGTCGCTGTTTCAGCCGCCGGTTCGGGCTTCAGCCGCAGTTTGCCCGGCGCGGCGCGCAGGCGGACCGCCGCCCTTGCCCTGGGCTGTCCTTCCCGATCGACCTTCTTATCCCGCTCTTCCCTGGCGCCTGCTGGCGCGGGGAGCATCAGGACGGTCGCGGCGAAACCCGTGAAAAACAGTCGGCGACCGGGATTCGGCGGGCGTGGTTCGAAAGGGTGGGACATCCTGCGGCCTGCCTGTGCTGGTTCAGAATTTGAAACAAACGCATAATCTCAAAAAAGGCCGCCTTGCAGAACCTGAAGTGGTTCACAGGGCGCTTTATGTGGATTAGAGATCGGGCATCCGGCGTCAGGCTGTCTGTAGCCCGGCGGCAGGGTATTTTTTTGGTGCGTTATCCGCAACGCGTGATATAGAGCCGCGACCTCGGCCTTAGAGGGCGGCCTTTCAGGCGTGTCGCGGGCGGGCGTGGCGGAACTGGTAGACGCGCTGGATTTAGGTTCCAGTGAGTAACCTCGTGGGGGTTCGAGTCCCTCCGCCCGCACCATGTGCTTTCAACCCAGCAGGCCGGAATCCGATTCACGGGCGACAGGACAGCAGAGTTTCAATATGCAGGCGACCCAAACCAACTCCGAAGGACTGAAGCGCGAATTCAAGGTGGTCGTGCCCGCTTCCGAGCTCGAAACCCGGCTTGTCAACGAGCTGAACGCGCTGAAGGACAAGGTCCGCATCAACGGCTTTCGTCCGGGCAAGGTGCCGATGACGCACATGCGTCGCACCTACGGTCGCCAGGTCATGGTTGACATCGTGCAGAACGCCGTCAACGAGGCCAACCAGCAGATCGTTTCCGAGAACAACCTGCGCCTCGCCATGGAGCCGAAGGTCAATCTGCCGGAAGCGCGCGAGGACGTGGACGCGGTTATCGACGCGAAGGCCGACCTGTCCTACACCGTGGCGCTCGAAATCCTGCCGACCTTTGAAATCGCCGACGTTTCCGGCGTCGAGCTGGAGCGTGAAGTCGCCGAGGTGACCGACGCCGAGCTGGACGACGCGCTGACCCGCATGGCGAAGCAGAACCGCACCTTCACCGCCCGCGCCGAAGGCGAGGCGGCCGGGGACGGCGACCGCGTCACCATCAATTTCGTCGGCAAGATCGACGGCGAGGCTTTCCCCGGCGGTTCGGGCGACGACGTGCCGGTGGAGATCGGCTCGGGCTCGTTCATTCCGGGTTTTGAAGAGCAGCTGGTTGGCGTCAAGGCCGGCGACGAGAAGGTCGTCACCGCGACGTTCCCCGAGGACTACCAGGCGGCGCATCTGGCCGGCAAGACGGCTGAATTCGACGTCAAGGTCATCTCGGTCGAGGCTGGCGGCGAGGCCCTGGTCAATGACGAACTGGGCAAGTCGTTCGGCATGGACGATCTGGAGGCCCTGCGCAACGCCCTGCGCGAGCGCATTGGCGTTGATTTCCAGGCCCAGTCGCGCCGCAAGGTGAAGCGCAAGCTGCTCGACGCGCTCGACAAGCTGTACAGCTTCGAACTGCCGCCGACCCTGGTTCAGCAGGAGTTCGACGGCGTGTGGCAGGGCGTGACCGCCGAGATGGCGCAGGCCAACCGCAGCTTCGAGGATGAGGGCACCACCGAAGACGCCGCCCGTGAGGAATACCGGGGCATCGCCGAGCGTCGCGTGCGCCTCGGTCTGGTGCTGGCGGAAATCGGCGACAAGGCCGAGATCAAGATCACCGAGGACGAACTGACCCGCGCGCTCATCGACCGCGCCCGCCAGTTCCCTGGCCAGGAAAAGATGGTGTGGGACTTCTACCAGAAGAATCCGCAGGCGCTGGCTGAGCTGCGCGCGCCGATCTTCGAGGAGAAGGTCGTTGATCACCTGCTGGGTCAGGCCAAGGTTGTGGACAAGACCGTCAGCAAGGAAGAGCTGTTCAAGGAAGACGAGGAAGACGCCGACAAGGCCTGATTCCCTGTCGCGCGGCCGGCCGGTCGCGCCAGACGATCCGGCGGCCAGGGGCTTTCCCTGGCCGTTTTTCGTTGGAATACAGCATGCTGGCGGCATTGGCGTCTCCAGCTGACCGGACGTGGCCGGGCCAGTCTCTTGCGGTGACGGCGGCCAGGGCATAACTGCGGAAGACGCCGCCCGCAGCCGGACGGCTGACCGTGTGAAAGGCCGGCAGGGCTTGCCTCCGCCACAATGGCGGGGAAAAGTCATCATCCAGATTCTGGCGTTGGCTCCGGGTGATTCCCGGGCCTGCGTATTCCCCAGGCCGGGGCCGTCCCCCAGGGCCTGGTCGCCCCCAAAGCCAGGGTTTTCTGGCGCCGTTCCGTCGGCGCCAGCGGCGACGGAGCCGCCCCCGGGGCAAAAATCCGGTCCGATCAGGCCGGAATTTTGCCTCATGGTTTTGTTTTGTCGCATTTTCTTCACGCGCGGCGTTCCGCTTCGCCTGAAAATGCTCCCGAAAATGACCGCCCCGCGCGGCCGCCTGGAGTGTGAGACATGAGAGATCCGTTGGACGTTTACGCCAACACGCTGGTGCCGATGGTTATCGAGACGTCCAACCGGGGAGAGCGGGCGTTTGACATCTATTCGCGCCTGCTGCGCGAGAGGATTATTTTCCTCACCGGCCCGGTGGAGGACCATTCGGCCTCGCTGATCGTGGCGCAGCTGCTGTTCCTGGAGGCCGAAAACCCGAAGAAGGAAATTTCCTTCTACATCAATTCGCCTGGCGGCGTGGTGACTTCGGGTCTGTCGATCTACGACACCATGCAGTTCATCCGCTGTCCGGTGTCGACCCTCGTGGTTGGCCAGGCCGCCTCCATGGGCTCGCTGCTCATGACGGCCGGTGAGAAGGGGCAGCGCTTCGCATTGCCGAACGCCCGCATCATGGTGCACCAGCCTTCCGGCGGTTATCAGGGGCAGGCGACGGATATCCTGATCCACGCCCGTGAGATCGAGGCGCTGAAGCGCCGGCTCAACGAGATCTACGTCACGCACACCGGCCAGTCGCTGCAGGCGATCGAGGACGCGCTTGAGCGTGACAATTTCATGACCGCCGACAAGGCGAAGGAATTCGGGCTGATCGACCAGGTTCTGGAGAAGCGCCCGGACCTGCCGGCCTGATCGGGCTGACGAAAACCGGCGGGCGGGCGTCCGCGACAAACGGCCCCGCTCGCATTGACGGACAGCGTTCCCCATGTTTGGGTGACGTTTTATGTCCGCGTCGCGCGTCGGTGGCGGGCGACGTTAACCTGTTGTTACGGGTCAGGTTCGATCCTGATGCGCATGCAGCGGATCAGGATGCGGGAGGGGGGCAAGGATCACACGATCCGGAAATTCTCCCGAGGGACCAGCCATTCGCGCTCCGGCCGCCCTCGCGGCTGCGGCAGGGGCGCGCCGGCGACTGATCCGGCAAGGATTTGACATGACCGCCGGCTTCATTCCGGCCGGTCGCAGTGGAGACGGACCATGAGCAAGGCCACAGGCAGCGAAAGCAAGAGCACGCTTTACTGCTCTTTCTGCGGCAAAAGCCAGCATGAGGTCCGCAAGCTGATCGCCGGACCGACGGTGTTCATCTGCGATGAATGCGTCGAGCTGTGCATGGACATCATCCGCGAGGAGTCGAAGTCGTCGCTGGTGAAGTCACGCGACGGCGTGCCGACGCCGCGTGAGATCAGCAAGGTGCTGGAAGATTACGTGATCGGCCAGGAGCACGCCAAGAAGGTGCTCTCCGTCGCCGTGCACAATCATTACAAGCGGCTCAGCCACGCTCTGAAGAACAACGACGTTGAGCTGGCCAAGTCCAATATCTTGCTCGTGGGGCCCACCGGTTCGGGCAAGACGCTGCTGGCCCAGACGCTGGCGCGCATTCTCGACGTGCCGTTCACCATGGCCGACGCGACGACGCTGACCGAAGCCGGCTACGTGGGCGAGGATGTCGAGAACATCATCCTGAAGCTGCTGCAGGCCGCCGACTACAATGTGGAGCGGGCCCAGCGCGGCATCGTCTACATTGACGAGATCGACAAGATTTCCCGCAAGTCGGACAATCCGTCGATCACCCGCGACGTGTCGGGCGAGGGCGTGCAGCAGGCGCTGCTGAAGATCATGGAGGGCACGGTCGCCAGCGTGCCGCCGCAGGGCGGTCGCAAGCATCCCCAGCAGGAATTCCTGCAGGTGGACACGACCAACATCCTGTTTATCTGCGGCGGCGCCTTCGCAGGGCTTGAGCGGATCATCACGGCGCGCGGCAAGGGCACGTCGATTGGCTTCGGAGCCACCGTGCATGCGCCCGAAGATCGCCGCACCGGCGAGATCTTCCGCGAGGTCGAGCCCGAGGATCTGCTGAAGTTCGGCCTGATCCCCGAGTTCATCGGCCGGTTGCCGGTGATCGCCACCCTCGAGGACCTTGATGAGGTGGCGCTCAAGAAGATCCTGCAGGAGCCGAAGAACGCCCTGGTGCGCCAGTACCAGCGCCTGTTCGAGATGGAGAACGTGGAGCTGACGTTCCACGAGGACGCGCTGACGCTGATCGCCCGCAAGGCCATCGAGCGCAAGACCGGCGCGCGCGGCCTCCGCTCCATCCTTGAGGGCATCCTGCTTGAAACCATGTACGAACTGCCGGGGCTCGAGGGCGTCGAGCAGGTCGTCATCGGACCGGAGGTGGTGGAGGGCAAGGCGCGGCCGCTGTTCATCTACGCTGACCGGGCGGAGAGCAACGCGACGGCTTCGGCCTGACGCCCGACAGTCTGATCGGCATGGCAGGCGCCCCGTTGGGCGCCTGTTCTGCGTCAGGCGGCGGACCCGCAGGGGGCAGCGCGACAACCATGCGCGCCGTGCAGGTCTGACGTCCAAATCATCTGTGCGCCGGGGCCGTCACTGACTTGAAACAAAAGGCGCCCGGAACCACTTTCTGTTCATCGTCACCGTCGCGCGCTCAACAGGAGGCGCGGCGAACGTCGCCTGCGGTGTATGCTCCCATGGAGTTGAGCGCCGGGGGCAATCCGTCCGCCCGGCCTGCCGCTCCAAGGGGGAGGGCGGACGATAGTGAAAGGACAAGGGCCACATGACTACCATGAAGCCTCGCCAGCCCGCGGCGCCGGGAACCGTTTCGGACTATCCCGTTTTGCCCCTGCGCGACATTGTCGTGTTCCCGCACATGATCGTCCCGCTTTTCGTCGGGCGTGAGAAGTCAATCCGCGCTCTGGAGGAGGTGGTCAAGACTGACCGGCACATCCTGCTGGCCACGCAGATGAACGCCGCCGACGATGATCCGGAAACATCGGCCATCCATGAGATTGGCGCGATCGCCAGCGTTCTGCAGCTGCTCAAGCTGCCCGACGGCACCGTGAAGGTGCTGGTGGAAGGCGCGGGCCGCGCGCGCGTGCGCTCCTATCTGCGCACGGACGAATTCTATGAAGCCACCGCCGAGGTGCTCGGCGACGAGGCTGGCGACAAGGTCGAGGCCGAGGCCCTGGCCCGCTCGGTCGTGACCGAATTCGAGAGCTATGTGAAGCTCAACAAGAAGGTTTCGCCGGAGGTCGTCGCCGCGGTGACGCAGATCGAGGATCCCTCGCGTCTGGCCGACACCGTCGCCTCGCACCTCGCCGTGAAGATCGCCGACAAGCAGGCGCTGCTCGAAACCGTGTCGATCCCGGCGCGGCTCGAGAAGATTCTCGGCATGATGGAGAGCGAGATTTCGGTTCTCCAGGTCGAGAAGCGCATCCGCACGCGCGTCAAGCGGCAGATGGAGAAGACCCAGCGCGAGTACTATCTGAATGAGCAGATGAAGGCCATTCAGAAGGAGCTGGGCGACGAGGACGGCCGCGACGAACTGGCGGAGCTGGAAGAGAAGATCAACCAGACCAAGCTGTCACGGGAGGCCCGCGACAAGGCGATGGCCGAGCTGAAGAAGCTGCGGCAGATGTCGCCGATGTCGGCCGAAGCCACCGTGGTGCGCAACTATCTCGACTGGATGCTCGGCATTCCGTGGAACAAGCGTTCGCGGGTGAAGAAGGATCTGGCCGAGGCGCAGCGGGTGCTCGACGCGGATCACTTCGGCCTGGACAAGGTCAAGGACCGCATCGTCGAATACCTGGCGGTGCAGCAGCGCGCCAACAAGTTGTCGGGACCGATCCTGTGCCTGGTTGGCCCTCCCGGCGTCGGCAAGACCTCGCTCGGCAAGTCCATCGCCAGGGCGACGGGTCGCGAGTTCGTCCGCGTGTCGCTCGGCGGCGTGCGTGACGAGGCCGAGATCCGCGGTCACCGGCGGACCTATATCGGCTCCATGCCTGGCAAGATCATCCAGGCGATGCGGAAGGCGAAGACCTCCAATCCGCTCATCCTGCTCGATGAGATCGACAAGATGGGTCAGGATTACCGGGGCGATCCGTCCGCGGCGCTGCTCGAGGTGCTGGACCCTGAACAGAACAAGGCGTTCAACGACCATTACCTGGAAGTCGACTACGACCTCTCCAGCGTGATGTTCGTGACCACCGCCAATACGCTGAACATTCCGGGTCCGCTGCTCGACCGTATGGAGACCATCCGGCTCGCCGGCTATACGGAAGAGGAAAAGACGGAGATCGCCCGTCGCCACCTGATCCCCGAGGCCCTGGTCAAGCATGGCCTGTCGGAGAAGGAGTGGACGATCACCGACGACGCCCTGCTGCTGCTGGTGCGGCGCTACACCCGGGAATCGGGCGTGCGTAACCTGGAGCGCGAGATCTCGAACCTGATCCGCAAGGCCGTGAAGGACATCGTCCTCGGCAAGTCGGAGGCGGTCGAGGTGACGACGACCAGCCTGGAGCAGTATCTCGGCGCGCCGAAGTATCGCTATGGCGAGATCGAGGCGGAAGACCAGGTTGGCGTGGTGACGGGCCTGGCCTGGACCGAGGTGGGCGGCGAGCTGCTGACCATCGAGGGCGTCATGATGCCTGGCAAGGGCAAGATGACGGTGACGGGCAACCTGCGCGACGTCATGAAGGAGTCGATCTCGGCCGCCGCTTCCTATGTGCGGGCCCGGTCGGTGTCGATGGGCATCAAGCCGCCGCTGTTCGATGCGCGTGACATCCACGTGCACGTTCCGGAAGGCGCGACGCCCAAGGACGGTCCGTCCGCTGGCATCGCCATGGCGACCGCCATTGTTTCGGTGATGACCGGCGTGCCGGTTCGCCGGGACGTGGCCATGACTGGCGAGGTGACGTTGCGTGGTCGGGTTCTGCCGATCGGCGGTCTGAAGGAGAAGCTGCTGGCCGCGCTGCGCGGCGGCATCCGCACGGTCCTTATTCCGGAGGACAACGCCAAGGATCTGGCGGAGATCCCGGATAGCGTGAAAAACGGGCTGGAGATCATCCCGGTGGCGCGCATGGACCAGGTGCTCGCCAATGCGCTGGTTCGCAAGCTCGAGCCCATCGAGTGGACCGCCCCCGGGGACGAAGCGGTGGCTCCCCCCCGGGTCGAAGGCGAGGCGGGCGGCGTGATCGCCCACTGAGCCGTAATCAGCACGTGAGGCCCCGGCGCTATGCCGGGGCTTTTTTTCTTCACGAAACGGAAAAATTTGTTTTATTGCCGTCATTTCTCCCCGCCAGGGCCTTGCGCTCCGGGGCTTATCAGGCAAAACCAAAAGATGGGACGGTGAGGCCCGTGGAATTCACCGTAACATGAGCCGGGCCGTGGGCCAGGTTTCTTGTAACCGGCATGGCAGGCTGGAGTATTGAACCCGACGAATGTGCGCGAGGCGCGCCATTCGCATCTGGAGGACGATTGATGAACAAAGGCGATCTTGTTGCTGCCGTCGCTGATCAGGCCGACCTGAGCCGCGCCCAGGCTGGCGAGGCCGTTGAGGCTGTTTTCGTCGCCATCACGGACGCCCTCAAGAAGGGTGATGAGGTCAAGCTTGTTGGCTTCGGCACTTTCTCGGTGGCTGACCGCGCGGCCGGCACGGCGCGGAACCCGCGCACTGGCGAGACCATCAATGTTCCCGCTTCCAAGGCTCCGAAGTTCAAGGCCGGCCAGGGCCTCAAGGATTCTGTCAACGGCAAGTGACGTGGGTGACATCGTCACCAGAACTGGCGCCTCCGGCCCGGACGGCTGGCGCGGCGCCGGGGGCGATAGCGTTTCGTTCGTTTGGGAGCCCGGATCGCTAGATCCGGGCTCTTTTCGTGGAGGTCACGCCTGGCGGACACGAGGCGGCCAGGGAGTGAGGCTCGCCCTGTCGCCCAGGAAGCGGGCAGGGATCGTGGACCGATGCGCGCGCCGTCCGCTCCGGCGAATCGCGCGCCGCAACGGCCGTGCGCGGCCGGGCAATTCCGGGCGCGCGTTTGTGGATGCCTGGCGGGCGGCGGGGTCACCGGAGGCGGCAAGCAGCGGGCTGGAGGGGATTGTCAACAGGCGCCCGCGCGCTGCGGCATGCGGGGCCCTCCGGTTCGCGGTTGGGCTGGCGTTTGGCGTCGCCATGCTGTAGAGCAAGCCCAATTGCTTCTGCGGCGCTTCGCAGGGTGCAGGCGCCCATGTCGCAGTCGCTGGACTGGCCATGACAGGGCTGACGCTGGTTCGTTCTGGCCATGCCGGATGCAACAGTGTTGGGGCGGTTAGCTCAGTTGGTAGAGCATCTCGTTTACACCGAGAGGGTCGGCGGTTCGAGCCCGTCACCGCCCACCAGTCGCTCACGCGACCACGCCGCCAGATCTGGCGCATGACCTTTTCCCAAATCACCAATATGCAGGCAGGCGCAACGCACGCGGTTCGCCGATGGGCCCGGTGGCGCCGTGTTGCGCGGGGCGGCGGGCATGTGTCCCGTGGACCAGATGTGAACAACAAAAAAGCGCGGCAAAGCCGCGCTTGATCACAACCCACATCTGGGTGGCGAGAGTGACGGGACTCGAACCCGCGACCTCCGGCGTGACAGGCCGGCGCTCTAACCAACTGAGCTACACCCCCAAAACCGGGATACTGAAATCAGGGATGAAACCCAGCTCCAGCAACTGGCGCCAAACACTATCCAACTTTCCGGAGAAGGAAAGTGGCGAGAGTGACGGGACTCGAACCCGCGACCTCCGGCGTGACAGGCCGGCGCTCTAACCAACTGAGCTACACCCCCGAACTGGCGTCTTGGCCGCCGGTGATGCGGGGTTTAAGGTTCGCCTCTTGCGGTGTCAAGCGAGCATCCATGGCAAACTGCGCCCGCCGCTGTGGATAGTAGAGTGAATATGGGCGCGCTCATATATTTGACGCCGGGATAGCTGTTTTTTCCGGCCCCGAATTGCGATCGCCCGTGAACGACTCTGCCTGGGCGGCGTTGGTTAGTGGGACGTCGCGGCAAGCCTGTGCGCTATTCCGCCTCCCGGCTTCTCCCTCGGGGAATCGCAAAACTGGGCGCCGGGGGCGCAAACCGGCGAGGGCAGGCGAAGAGCTGGCAGCAAGCCTGCTTCTGCTGGATCGCGTCCGCCAGTCCGTGCGACTCAAATGCGGCGTCATGCAATGATCCGGGTGAGGGCCGCGTGACGTGGGCAAGGCCATGCATGAGGCAGGGGGCAGCGGTGCGTCGAGAGGCTTGGGGCGGCGTCTTGCGCTGGCATGGGCCATGCGGCGACGGCCCGACGGCGGCGCCGGCATTGGCGCGGCGCGTCAGCAATGTCCTGACTCGCATTGGGTTTGCGGGTGGCGGGCGTGATTCCGGCGGACTGTTCCGTCAGGCGTGCTCAGGCGGGGAGGGCGCGCCTGCATAAAGGGCGTGTTTATGTTGCATTTGCAACAATACGAACTTTGCGAGGCGAGGCTTGCACGGTTCAGGCCCCTGCGTTAAGCCTGCGCTCGCAGCTACGAACTGTTCCAAGGTGCGGGCCGGGGATGGCCGTGTTTTCCGGAGCGGGACGCAGCGGAATCTGCCGGGTGAAAGCGACGCGCGAGCGCCGCAGGCGGCCGCGAAGGATTGGGTGCAGAATGCACAGCTTGCTGAACGACTATCTTCCCCTTGTGGTGTTCATAGGCGTCTCACTGGTCATCGGACTTGCGCTTCTGGTTGCGCCGTTCCTGGTGGCGTTCCAGAACCCCGACCCGGAAAAGCTGTCGGCGTATGAGTGTGGCTTCAACGCGTTTGACGACGCCCGCATGAAGTTCGACATCCGCTTCTATCTCGTCGCCATTCTCTTCATCATCTTTGACCTTGAGGTCGCCTACCTGTTCCCCTGGGCCATTGGTTTCAAGGAAGTGGGTACATTTGGCTTCTGGTCGATGATGACGTTCCTCGGGGTGTTGACGGTCGGTTTCGCCTATGAATGGCGCAAGGGAGCCCTCGAATGGGATTGATTGGCGACTCCACCCCGGCGATCGCGCCGGCTTCGCGTGGAATCATTGATCCGGCGACCGGAAAACCCGTCGGCTCCAATGATCCATTCTTTACCGGTCTCAACGATGAGCTGGCCGACAAGGGCTTCCTCGTCACCTCGACCGACGAGCTGATCCAGTGGGCCCGCACCGGCTCGCTGATGTGGATGACTTTCGGTCTGGCCTGTTGCGCCGTCGAGATGATGCAGGCGTCGATGCCGCGTTATGACGTGGAGCGCTTCGGCTTCGCGCCCCGCGCCAGCCCACGCCAGTCGGACGTGATGATCGTGGCCGGCACCCTGTGCAACAAGATGGCCCCGGCGCTGCGCAAGGTCTACGACCAGATGCCGGAGCCGCGTTACGTCATTTCCATGGGGTCGTGCGCCAACGGCGGCGGCTACTACCATTATTCCTATTCCGTGGTGCGTGGTTGCGACCGGGTGGTGCCGGTTGACATCTATGTGCCGGGCTGCCCGCCAACGGCCGAGGCGCTTCTGTACGGCATCCTGCTGTTGCAGAAGAAGATTCGCCGCACGGGCACGATCGAGCGCTGAATTACGATCCTGGCCGGCGGCCATGTCCCCGGTCTGGCAACGCAGCCGGAAGCGGCTCCAGCTTTCAGCTGTAACCGGTTGCAGGTGTGATTGGACGGATGATGTCAGAGGCAAGCCTCAATCAGACAGTCGAGGGCCAGGCGGGCGCTGATCCCGACGCCCTTGGCGCGCGGGTACTTCAGGCTGTGGGCGCCGACGGCGTGTCGGCCCGAACCGCGTTCGGCGAGCTGACGCTTGATGTGGACGCCGGGCGTATCGCCGACGTGGCGCTGAAGTTGCGCGATACGGCTGATCTGCGCTTCGTTTGCCTGATTGACATATGCGGCGCCGACTATCCGGAGCGCGAGAAGCGCTTTGATGTGGTCTATCACCTGCTGTCGCCAACCCTGAACGCCCGCATTCGCCTGAAGGCGCAGACCGACGGACAGACGCCGGTGCCGTCGCTGGTCGATGTGTTTCCCGCCGCCAACTGGTATGAGCGGGAGACGTGGGACATGTATGGCGTGATCTTCTCCGGCCACCCTGATCTGCGGCGCCTGCTGACAGATTATGGCTTCGAGGGGCATCCGCTGCGCAAGGATTTTCCGCTCACCGGCTTTGTCGAGGTGCGTTATGACGACGCGCAGAAGCGCGTTGTCTACGAGCCGGTGGCCCTGCGTCAGGAGTTTCGCCGTTTCGACTTCCTGTCGCCCTGGGAAGGCGTGGACTACGTGCTGCCCGGTGATGAGAAGGCTTCGGAGCAGAAGGGTTCGGGGAAAGCGCCATGAGCGAACACCAGCTCCGCAATTTTTCGATCAACTTTGGTCCCCAGCATCCGGCCGCCCACGGCGTGCTGCGCATGGTGCTGGAGCTTGACGGCGAGGTGGTCGAGCGCGTTGATCCGCATATCGGCCTGCTGCACCGCGGCACCGAAAAGCTGATTGAATACAAGACCTACGCTCAGGCCACGCCCTACTTCGACCGCCTCGACTACGTGGCGCCGATGAACCAGGAGCATGCCTTCGCCCTCGCGGTGGAAAAGCTGCTGGGCATCGAGGTTCCGCGGCGCGGTCAGCTGATCCGGGTGCTCTATTCGGAAATCGGCCGCATCCTGTCGCATCTGCTCAACGTCACCACGTTCGCCATGGACGTTGGCGCGCTCACCCCGCCGCTGTGGGGTTTTGAAGAGCGCGAGAAGCTGATGATCTTCTATGAGCGGGCCTGCGGCGCGCGCATGCACGCCAACTACTTCCGCGTGGGCGGCGTGCACCAGGACCTGCCGCCGGATCTGATCGACGATATCGAGGCGTTCTGTGATCCGTTCCTGAAAACCATTGACGATCTCAATCGTCTGGTCACGGGCAACCGTATTTTCAAGCAGCGCACCGTCGACATTTCGCCGACCACACTGGATGAGTGCTGGGCGCACGGCTTCTCCGGCGTGCTGGTGCGCGCCGCCGGCGCCGCGTGGGATCTGCGCAAGGCGCAGCCCTATGAGTGCTACGAGGAAATGGATTTCGACATTCCCGTCGGCAAGCACGGCGACTGCTTCGACCGCTACTGCGTGCGCATGGAGGAGATGGTGCAGTCCGTCCGCATCATGCGCCAGTGTGTCGACAAGCTGCGCGCGCCGGACGGGCAGGGGCCGGTGCTGACCCAGGACCACAAGGTGACGCCGCCAAAGCGCGGCGACATGAAGCGGTCGATGGAAGCGCTGATCCACCATTTCAAGCTGTACACCGAGGGTTATCACGTCCCGGCGGGCGAGGTGTACGCGGCGGTCGAGGCTCCGAAGGGTGAGTTCGGCGTCTATCTGGTGGCGGACGGCGGCAACATGCCCTACCGCTGCAAGATCAGGGCCCCGGGCTTCGCCCATCTGGCCGCCATGGATCACCTGTCCCGCGGCTATATGCTGGCGGACGTCTCGGCGATCCTCGGTTCGATCGACATCGTGTTTGGCGAGGTGGACCGGTGACCGGCCCGCGTCCTGAAAGCCAGGTTGCTGGCGTCAGCAAGGGATTTGCGTAAGTCATGAGCGTACGTCGTCTGGCCCCGCCCGAAGTACAGCCGGCAGAATTCGTCTTCACGCCGGAAAACGCCGCGTGGGCGAGCCAACAGATCGCCAAATACCCTGAGGGTCGTCAGGCCTCCGCCGTGATCCCGCTGTTGTGGCGGGCGCAGGCGCAGGCCGGCGGCTGGCTGCCGCAGCGGGCCATCGAGCACGTCGCCGGCATTCTCGGCATGAACTATATTCGCGTGCTGGAGATCGCCACCTTCTACACCATGTTCGCGCTGGAGCCGGTTGGTCGCTTTTTCGTCCAGCTTTGCGGCACGACGCACTGCATGGTGTGCGGCGCACACGACCTGCGCGAGGCGCTGCGCGGATTTGTCGGGCCGGAGCGCACGGTTTCCGCCGACGGCAATTTTTCCTGGCTTGAGGTCGAGTGCCTCGGCGCCTGCTGCAATGCGCCCATGGTGCAGATCAACGACGATTATTATGAGGATCTGACGCCCGAGATCCTCATCAATCTGCTGAAGGATCTGGCGGCGGGGCGCCCGGTGAAGCCGGGCCCGCAGCAGGGCCGCCATGCGGCGGAGCCGGCCGGGGGCAAGCTGACCTCCCTGACCGACCCGTCGCTGTACGACGGCTCGGTTGTCGGCGCCTGGCGCGCCAGGTTCGCGCAGAAGGACTGAGGCCATGCTGTCGGACAAGGATCGGATCTTCACCAACGTCTACGGCCTGCAGCCGGCGAGCCTTCAGGCCGCCCAGCGTCGCGGCGCGTGGGACGGCACCAAGTTCCTGCTGGAAATGGGGCGCGACTGGATCATCGACGAGATGAAAAAGTCCAACCTGCGCGGTCGCGGCGGCGCGGGCTTTCCCACTGGTCTGAAATGGTCGTTCATGCCGAAGCAGACGGGCGACCGTCCGCATTATCTGGTGATCAACGGCGACGAGTCCGAGCCTGGCACCTGCAAGGACCGCGAGATCCTGCGGCACGATCCGCATCTGCTGATCGAAGGCGCGATGATCGCGTCCTTCGCCATGGGGGCGCACGCGGCCTACATCTACATTCGCGGCGAGTTCATCGCCGAGCGTGAGGCGTTGCAACGCGCCGTTGACGAGGCTTACGCGGCGCGGCTCATCGGCCAGGATAACATTCACGGCTATCCGTTTGATTTTTATGTGCATCACGGGGCAGGCGCTTACATCTGCGGCGAGGAAACCGCGCTGCTGGAGAGCCTTGAAGGCAAGAAGGGCATGCCGCGGCTGAAGCCGCCATTCCCGGCCAACATGGGACTTTATGGCTGCCCGACCACGGTGAACAACGTGGAGTCGATCGCGGTGGCCGGCACGATCCTGCGCCGCGGCGCGGACTGGTTCAACGGTATTGGCCGCCCCAACAATGTCGGCACCAAACTGTTCGGCATTTCTGGCCACGTCGGCACGCCCTGCGTGGTGGAAGAGTCGATGGGCATTCCGTTCCGTGAGCTGATCGAGCGCCACGGCGGCGGCGTGCGTGGCGGCTGGGACAACCTGCTGGGCATCATTCCCGGCGGCGCCTCGTGCCCGATCATTCCGGCGCATCTGTGCGACGACCTGATCATGGACTTTGACGGCTGCCGCGCCGCCACCTCCAGCTTCGGCACCGCCGGCGTGCTGGTGATGGACAAGTCCACCGATGTGATCCGCGCCATTGCCCGCCTGTCGTACTTCTTCAAGCACGAGAGTTGCGGCCAGTGCACGCCGTGCCGTGAGGGCACCGGCTGGATGTGGCGCGTCATCAGCCGCATGGCCGAAGGCCGCGCCCAGAAGCGCGAGATCGACATGCTGCTGGACGTGACCAAGCAGATTGAAGGCCACACCATCTGCGCGCTTGGCGACGCGGCGGCCTGGCCGATCCAGGGGCTCATCCGCCATTTCCGTCCGGAAATTGAGAAGCGCATCGACCAGTATGCGGCGAACCCGCATATCGATCCGGTTCCGGTGGCGGCCGAGTGAGCGGCTGAACATTTTCGCGCTGGCCGCTGGCTGGCGCAATCATCCAGGCGTTTTCCCGCGGCGGGTTCTGCTGCGGGAAAACGCGGAAACAAAAAGACAGGGCGCATTCCGGCGAGCCGGGGCGCTCCCACGGCCCAACGTCGCCTGAGACGGAAGGAAGCCATGCCGAAGCTGATTGTCGACGGAAAAGAGATCGAGGTCCCGCCGGAGTACACCATACTCCAGGCCTGTGAGGCCGCTGGCGCCGAGATTCCGCGCTTCTGCTATCACGAGCGGCTGTCCATCGCCGGCAACTGCCGCATGTGCCTCGTTGAGGTGCAGGGCGGTCCGCCAAAGCCGGTGGCCTCCTGCGCCATGGGCGTGCGCGATCTGCGCCCGGGACCAAACGGCGAGCCGCCGGTGGTTTTCACCAAATCGCCGATGGTCAAGAAGGCCCGCGAGGGCGTGATGGAATTCCTGCTGGTCAACCATCCGCTGGACTGCCCGATCTGCGACCAGGGCGGCGAGTGCGACCTGCAGGACCAGGCCATGGCTTATGGCGTGGATTCCAGCCGTTTCCACGAGAACAAGCGCGCCGTCGAAGACAAGTACATCGGCCCGCTGGTTCGCACCTCCATGAACCGCTGCATCCATTGCACCCGCTGCGTGCGCTTTACCAATGAGGTGGCGGGCGTCGGCGATCTGGGCGCGATTGGTCGCGGCGAGGACATGGAGATCACCACCTACCTCGAACACGCCATGGGTTCGGAGCTGCAGGGCAATGTCATCGACCTGTGCCCGGTCGGTGCCCTGACGTCGAAGCCCTACGCCTTCAAGGCCAGGCCGTGGGAGTTGATCAAGACCGAGTCCGTCGACGTGATGGACGCGGTCGGCTCGGCCATTCGCATTGATACGCGCGGTCGTGAGGTCATGCGCATCCTGCCGGTCGTCAATGAAGACGTGAACGAGGAGTGGATTTCCGACAAGACCCGCTTCATCTGGGACGGCCTGAAGACCCAGCGCCTTGACCGGCCTTACATCCGCGAGAACGGGCGCCTGCGTGCGGCTTCGTGGAGCGAGGCGTTCGCGTTGATCGCGGCGAAGGTGAAGGCGACGGAACCGTCGCGCATCGGCGCCATAGCCGGCGACCTGAACGCGGTCGAAGAAATCTTCGCCCTGCGGCAGCTGATGCAGGCGCTGGGCTCGCCAAACCTTGACTGCCGTCAGGACGGGGCGCAGCTCAATCCGGCTTTCGGTCGCGGCAGCTATCTGTTCAACGCCACGATCGCCGGCATCGAGGACGCGGACGCCGTCCTGCTGATCGGCTCCAACCCGCGCCGCGAAGCGCCGGTGCTCAACGCCCGTATCCGCAAGCGCTGGCTGGCGGGCAATCTGCCGGTCGCCTATGTGGGCGAGGCGATGGACCTGACCTATCGCGCCGAACAACTCGGCGCCGGCGCCCAGACGCTGGTCGATCTCGCCAATGGCGCGCACGGCTTCGTCGAGGTGCTTCGTCAGGCGCAGCGGCCGCTCATCATCATCGGTCAGGGGGCCCTGGCGCGCGCTGATGGCGCGGCCGTGCTGGCCGCCGCCACGCGGCTGGCGGTGGACGTTGGCGCGGTGGGCGATGACTGGAACGGGCTCAGCGTCCTGCACACGGCGGCGGCGCGCGTTGGCGCGCTCGACGTGGGCTTTGTCCCAGGCGAGGGCGGGCTGTCTGCGCAGCAGATGGCGGCGGCCGGCGCGCTCGATGTGGTTTATCTGCTCGGCGCCGACGAGATCAGCATCGCCCCCGGCGCCTTTGTCATCTACCAGGGCAGCCATGGCGACAATGGCGCGCACCGCGCCGACGTCATTCTGCCAGGCGCGGCCTATCCGGAGAAGTCAGGCGCCTATCTCAACACCGAGGGCAGGGTGCAGGTGGCGGACCGCGCCTCGTTCCCGCCGGGCGACGCCCGCGAGGACTGGGCGATCATCCGCGCCTTGTCGGACGTTCTGGGTCACCGCCTTGGCTATGACAATCTTGGCGCGCTGCGCGAGGCGCTTGTTGCTGAGGTTCCGCATATGGCGGATCGCAACCAGATCGCCGCTGGCGCGCTGGAGTTGCCGGCCATCGCCGCGGCCATCGCCCAGATGGAGCCGGCGCCGTTCGCCAGCCCCGTCGTTGATTTCTATCTGACCAATCCGATCGCCCGCGCTTCCGCCGTCATGGCTGAATGTTCAGCGCTGGCGCGCGGCGCCGTCGCCCAGGCTGCTGAGTAAGGGGAGCCGTGATGTCTTTCTGGGATGGTCTCCTGCACGTCCTGCTCATCGCCTTGCAGAGCGTTGTGCTGCTGGTGGCGCTGCTGCTGTTCACGGCCTATTACCTGCTCGCTGACCGCAAGATCTGGGCTGCGGTGCAGCTGCGGCGCGGCCCCAACGTGGTGGGCGCCTTCGGTCTGCTGCAGTCATTCGCCGACCTGTTGAAGTTCGTGCTGAAGGAGCCGGTGATTCCGGCAGGCTCGAACAAGGGCCTGTTCCTGCTGGCGCCGCTGATCACCGGCGTGCTGGCGCTTTCCGCCTGGGCCGTGGTGCCGGTCAACGCCGGCTGGGTGGTGGCGGACATCAATGTCGGAGTCCTGTTCATCCTGGCGATCTCGTCGCTGATGGTCTACGGCACCATCATGGCTGGCTGGGCCTCCAATTCGAAATATCCGTTCCTGTCGGCGCTGCGCGCCACGGCGCAGATGGTCAGCTACGAAGTTTCCATCGGTTTCGTCATCGTCACGGTGCTGCTGTGCGCCGGCACGCTGAACCTGTCGGGGATTGTCGAGGCGCAGCAGGCGCGCGGTCTGGCTTCGCTGCTGGGCGTACCGCAGCTCACCTTCCTGAACTGGTACATCATTCCGCTGTTCCCGATGTTCGTGGTCTTCCTGATCTCGACGCTGGCGGAAACCAACCGCCCGCCCTTCGACCTGGCCGAGGCCGAGTCGGAGCTGGTCGCCGGCTTCATGGTGGAATATTCGTCCACGCCGTACCTGCTGTTCATGCTGGGCGAGTACATCGCCATCCTGACCATGTGCGCCATGGGCGCCATCCTGTTCATGGGCGGCTGGTCCGCGCCGGTTGACCTGCCGCCGTTCACGTGGGTTCCGGGCGTCGTCTGGTTCATCCTCAAGCTGTCGTTCTTCTTCTTCTTGATCGCGATGGCGAAGGCGATGGTTCCGCGTTACCGCTATGACCAGCTGATGCGTCTGGGCTGGAAGGTGTTCCTGCCCATCTCGCTGGCCATGGTGGTGCTGGTTGCGTTCTTCCTGCACTTCACCGGGTTTGCCCCGGGCGCATGATGCAGCTGCTGACGCCGGCGGCCATCGCCGGCGCCGCCATCGGCCTGATGATGGCGGTCGTGCAAATTCTGGTCGCCCAGGCGCTGATCCGCCGGGCGATTGACCAGGAGACGGAGGCGGAAGGTCCGTCTCCCGATGAACTGGAGTTCCAGAAGCGCCTGGCGACGATCCGCCGGCTGGTCTGGTCCTCCCTGGCGGTCCTGCCGCTCGCCGGCTTCGCGCTTGGCGTGGCTGTCAGCAGGGCGTTCGAATGAGTGCGTTTTCCTGACGGGGCTTCTCCCTGTCCTGTCGGAGAGCGCTCCAGGCGGTTCCCCGGAAGCACGGGGCGCCGCTGGCGTGGCTGGGCGCCGGTCTGGCGGACAGCAGGCGCGCAGCGTTGACGGAGTTAAGATCATGGCGATCGGCCAGGCGGTGTCGTCGTTGTTTCTGAAGGAGTTCGTATCGGCGTTCGCGCTGTCGATGCGCTATTTCTTCAGGCCCAAGGCGACCCTCAACTATCCCTTCGAGAAGGGCCAGTTGTCACCGCGCTTTCGCGGCGAACACGCGCTGCGCCGTTATCCGAACGGCGAGGAGCGGTGCATCGCCTGCAAGCTGTGCGAAGCCATCTGCCCGGCCCAGGCCATCACCATCGAGGCCGGGCCGCGTCGCAACGACGGCACGCGCCGCACCACCCGTTACGACATCGACATGGTGAAGTGCATCTATTGCGGCATGTGCCAGGAGGCCTGCCCGGTCGACGCCATTGTCGAGGGCCCGAACTATGAGTTCGCGGTCGAGACGCGCGAGGAGCTGTTCTACGACAAGCAGAAGCTCCTCGATAACGGCGACCGGTGGGAGCGGGAGATCGCGCGCAACATCGCGATGGACGCGCCATACCGTTAAGCGGGACTGTTTCCGCGCCCGGCCCGACGCCAGCGCGCGGGGCGGGGCGCATGGAGCAGGGTCCTGTTCGTGCTGAACGGGAATTCTGGCTCACGCATTGGATTTAACGTGTTTTCCTGGCAGGGCGCGGGCCGCCTGGCGTCAGGAAGACGCTCCAGGACGGGTTGGGGGTTCTTCCGGGACCCTGAACCGCAACCGACCGCCGGGCAGGCTGTCAAGGACGCAGACGGATGATCGCCGCAGCAGTCTTCTTCTATCTCTTTTCGGCCGTCGCCGTCGCTTCGGCGTTCATGGTGATCGCCTCGCGCAATCCCGTGCATTCGGTGCTGTTTCTGATCCTGACGTTCGCCAACGTCACGGGATTGTTCATCCTGCTTGGCGCCGAGTTCCTGGGGCTGCTGCTCATCATCGTCTATGTGGGCGCCGTGGCGGTGCTGTTCCTGTTCGTCGTCATGATGCTGGACGTGGACTTCGCCGAGCTGAAGAAGGGCGCGTTGCAGTACATGCCGGTGGGCGCGCTTGTCGGTCTGGTGCTGCTGGCCGAGCTGGTGATGATCATCGGCGCCTGGCTGGCCCCCGCGGGCGTTCCGCGCACCGTCGCGGCGCCGATCCCGCCGGCCGCCCAGATCACCAACACCGAAGCGCTGGCCCGGGTGCTGTATACGGACTTCGTCTTCTACTTCCAGGCAGCCGGCCTGGTGCTGCTGGTGGCCATGATCGGCGCCATCGTGCTCACCCTGCGCCACAAGCCGAATGTGCGCCGCCAGGACATCAGCCGCCAGGTCGCCCGCAACAAGGAAGACGTCATCGAACTGCGGAAGGTCCCCTTCCGTCGCGGCCTCTGAGGGAGATCAGCCAGATGATTATCGGACTTGGCCATTACCTCACCGTCGCCGCCATCCTGTTCACCCTTGGCGTCTTCGGCATCTTTCTTAACCGCAAGAACGTCATCGTCATCCTGATGTCGATCGAGCTGATCCTGCTC
>Ga0180216_1000313_pt1 | contig 53969 bp, 49 predicted proteins | sample eDN3rd37CBELigMG_FD_128879 | JGI IMG/M metagenome (GOLD analysis project Ga0180216, IMG submission 128879) | Enriched Miracle-Growth compost microbial communities from Emeryville, California, USA - eDNA 3rd pass 37_C BE-Lig MG (version 2)... ...
CCAGAAGTTCTTCGCCGACGTCGAGAGCAAGGCCAAGGAGTTCGCGGGGGCCGTCAGCGAGGGGTACAAGGCTCGTGAGGCCGAGCTTCGCGCCGCCGTCGCCGAGGGGCGCAACGCCGTGAAGAACGGATACCAGCGCTGATCCAGCCCATCGCGAGCCCCGTGCCGGAAGCGCCCCGGCCGGGTGTCGGAACCGCCCTCCCTCTGGCGGTCGTCCGCCTGCGATCAGGGGCGCCTGCGAACCGGTCCCATGCGAACCGCTGACATCCGCCAGAGGTGGCTCGACTTCTTCGCCGCCCGCGGACACACCGTCGTGCCCTCGGCCTCGCTGGTGAGCGACGATCCGACCCTGCTGTTCACGGTCGCCGGCATGGTGCCGTTCATCCCCTACCTCTCGGGGCTGGTCCCGGCGCCCTATCCGCGGGCGACGAGCGTGCAGAAGTGCATCAGGACGCTGGACATCGACGAGGTCGGCAAGACCACCCGCCACGGCACCTTCTTCCAGATGAACGGGAACTTCTCGTTCGGCGACTATTTCAAGGAGCAGGCGATCGCCTACGCCTGGGAGCTGCTGACGACCCCGGAGACCGACGGCGGCTACGGCTTCTCGCCCGCCGACCTCTGGGTCACCGTCTACTACGAGGACGATGAGGCCTTCCGCTTCTGGAAGGACATCGCCGGACTGCCGGATGAGCGGATCCAGCGCCTGGGCAAGGGCACCAACTACTGGTCCACCGGCCAGCCCGGTCCCGCAGGCCCCTGCTCGGAGATCTTCTTCGACCGGGGACCGGCCTATGGCGCCGACGGCGGACCGGCCGCGGACGAGGACCGCTATCTGGAGATCTGGAACCTCGTCTTCATGCAGTACCTGCGCGGCGAGGGCCGCGGCAAGGACGACTTCGAGATCGTCGGAGAGCTGCCCCGGAAGAACATCGACACGGGCATGGGCCTGGAGCGGGTGGCCTTCCTGAAGCAGGGGGTCGAGAACCTCTACGAGATCGACCAGGTCCGCCCCGTGCTCGACCGCGCCTCCGAGCTGTCCGGCCGGAGCTATGGGGCCGGGCACGACGACGACGTGCGCATGCGGGTCGTCGCCGACCATGTGCGCTCGTCGCTCATGCTGATGGCCGACGGGGTGACGCCCTCGAACGAGGGCCGCGGCTACATCCTGCGCCGGCTGCTGCGCCGGACGGTGCGCGCGATGCGGCTGCTCGGCGTGGAGGATCCCACCTTCCCCGAGCTCTTCCCCGCCTCCCGGGACGCCATGAAGGCGGCCTACCCGGAGGTCGAGCACGACTACGACCGCATCGGCCGGCTGGCCTATGCCGAGGAGGACGCCTTCCTGCGCACGCTGGCCAGCGGCACCAGCATCCTCGACCTGGCCGTGGCGCGGGCGCAGGGGGAGGGGGAGAAGCAGCTGCCCGGCGACACCGCGTTCCTGCTGCACGACACCTTCGGCTTCCCGATCGATCTGACTCTGGAGATGGCGGAGGAGGCGGGCCTCAGCGTCGACCGCGCCGCCTTCGACCGCCTGATGGCCGAGCAGCGCGGCAAGGCGAAGGCCGACGCCAAGGCGAAGAAGACGCTGCTGGCCGATCTCTCGGTCTACAGCGCCTTCCGGGCGCAGGGCGAGACGGTCTTCACCGGCTACGAGTACCTGAGCACCGACACGACCGTGCTGGGGCTCATCGTCGACGGCGTCTCGGTGCAGAGCGCCTCGGCCGGTCAGATCGCCGAGGCCATCCTCGCCGAGACCTCGCTCTACGCGGAGTCCGGCGGCCAGGAGGCGGACTCCGGCACGATCGCGGGCGCGGGCTTCGAGCTGGAGGTGCTCGACGTGCAGCGCCCGGTCAAGGGCCTGGTCAGCCACAAGGTGCGGGTGACCGCCGGCGAGGTCGCCGTGGGGGATGCGGCCACCACGATGGTCGACCCCGAATGGCGCAAGGGCGCGACCCAGGCGCATTCCGGCACCCATCTGGTCCATGCCGCCCTGCGACAGGTGCTCGGGCCGGACGCCCATCAGGCCGGCTCCTACAACAAGGCCGGCTATCTCCGGCTCGACTTCAACTGGAACCAGGCGCTCTCCCGGGAGACCCGCTCCGAGATCGAGGAGATCGCGAACACCGCCATCCGGCAGGACTTCGAGGTCGTCACGAGGGTGATGCCCCTGGCGGAGGCCCGGGCTCTCGGCGCGATGGCCCTCTTCGGCGAGAAGTACGGGGACACCGTCAGGGTGGTCGAGATCGGCGGCCCGTGGTCCCGAGAGCTGTGCGCCGGGACCCACGTCGCGCACAGCTCCGAGATCGGGCTCATCAACCTCATCAGCGAGTCCTCGGTCGGCTCGACCAACCGCAGGATCGAGTCCCTGGTGGGCATGGAGGCCTTCCAGGATCTCGCGACGGAACGGGCGATCGTGGCGGAGCTCACCGCCAGCCTCAAGACCCCCCGGGAGCAGCTGCCGGAGCGCATCGCAGAGCTGGTGACGAGCCTGAAGGCCGCTGAGAAGCGCATCGCCGAGTTCGAGGCCCGCGCCCTGACGGACAAGGTGCCGGGACTGCTCTCCTCTCTCGGGCCCGTCGGCGACTACTCCTTCATCGGAGAGGATGTCGGCTCGCTGCGCTCCGGCGACGAGCTGCGCAGCCTGGCCACGACCCTCCGGTCCCGGCTCGGCGAGGGGCCGGCCGTGGTCGCCCTGGGCGCCATCGTCTCCGGCAAGCCCGCCGTGATCGTCGCCGTGGACGAGGAGGGCCGGCGGCGCGGCATGAAGGCCGGGGCCCTCGCCCGTGCGGCCGCCGCGGTGCTCGGCGGCGGCGGAGGCGGCAAGGACGATCTGGCCCAGGGCGGCGGCACCGATGCGACGGCGATCCCGGCGGCCCTCGAGACGATCAGGGCAGCGGTCCGGAGCGGATGAGCATGCGTCCCGGGGCGCGGATCGCCGTCGACGTCGGCAGAGCGCGAGTCGGTTTGGCCAGCTGCGATCCCCACGGGATGCTGGCGACCCCCGTGTCGACGCTGCAGCGCCGCGGAGACGGAGAGAGCGGCATCGCCGCGATCGTGCGCGAGGCCGAGGAGCGCGAAGCCGTCGAGATCGTCGTCGGCCTGCCCCTCTCCCTGAACGGGAGCCGCACCGAGTCCACGCGTGACGCCGAGGAGTATGCCCGGCGGATCGCCGGGAGGACGGCGATCCCCGTGCGTCTGGTCGACGAGCGGCTCTCGACGGTCTCGGCCCAGGCGGCCCTGCACCGCACCGGCCGGGATGTCCGCAGATCCCGCTCTGTCGTCGACCAGGTGGCCGCCGTTATAATTCTGCAACATGCCCTCGATTACGAACGCTCGATCGGCGACCCACCCGGAACGGTCGTCGCCTCACCCGAAGGATCGCGCTAGTGCCTGACGAACCGAGCTGGGACGAGCTGCTGGCGTCGCCGACGCGCACGAGCGTGCGCGAGGGCGGCGCGGAGCCGTCCGGCTCCTGGTCGCTGGGCGACACCGTCGAGCCCTTCGAGGACTCCGGCCCCGAGGCGGAGGACCCCGGAGATACGGGTTCCGAGCGACCGCCCCGGCGGCGCCGCGAGAGCGACCGGCCGCGAAGGCGCTTCGGCCTGCTCTGGGTGCTGCTGGGCGTCCTGGTCTTCACCGGCATCCTCGGCAGCATGGTGTGGAACAGCTACGGCGAGCAGATCAGCAGCCTGATGGGCTGGACCTCCGACGACTACAGCGGCGACGGCACGGGCCAGGTCGAGATCGTGATCAAGAAGGGCGACAGCGGAGGGACCATCGCGAAGACCCTGGCCGCCGCCGGGGTGACCAAGACCTTCGACGCCTTCTACCACCTGCTGCTGAGCCAGGAGAAGGAGCCGACCTTCCAGCCGGGCACCTTCCGGCTGGCCAAGGGCATGAGCGCCCAGAGCGCGCTGGATGCGCTGAGGGATCCCGCGAACCACGTCGTCGACAGGGTGGTCATCCCGGAGGGGACGACCGTCGCTGGCGTCCTGAAGCGCATCAACTCCGCAACGGGGATCCCCCTGGACGAGCTGCAGTCCGCGGCGAAGGACTACACCTCGTTCGGCATCCCCGAGGCGGCACCGAACCTGGAGGGGTATCTCTTCCCCGCCACCTACTCCTTCGACCCCGGGGCGACGGCGCACGACATCCTGCAGCGGATGGTCGACGAGATGGTCGAGCACCTCGACAAGGCGGGGGTGGCCGAGGCCGACCGTCACCGCGTGCTCACCATGGCCGGCCTGATCCAGAAGGAGGGCGGCACCGACGCCGACTTCTACAAGGTCTCCCGGGTGTTCTACAACCGCCTGGACAAGGGCTGGAAGCTCGAGTCGGACGCCACCGTCAGCTACGGGATCGGTGGGACGACGGTCGCCACCACGAAGGCCGAACGCGCCGACGCCAGCAACCCCTACAACACCTATGTGCACAAGGGCCTGCCGATCGGCCCCATCTCGAACCCCGGCGATGCCGCGATCGACGCTGCGCTCCACCCCGCCAAGGGGCCCTGGCTCTACTTCGTGCTGGTCAACGGCGAGACGGGGGAGACGAAGTTCTCCACCACCCTGGCCCAGCACAATGCCGCTGTGAAGGAGTGGCAGGCGTGGTACCGGGCCCATCCGAACTATGACAAGTAACGCGATCCCCGCATCGTCCCGGCGTCTCGCCGTGCTGGGCTGGCCCATCGAGCATTCCCACTCGCCCGCGCTGCACCGGGCGGCGTACCGCGTGCTCGGGCTGCCCTGGGAGTATTCCGCGGTCCCGGCGCCACCGGGGTCCCTCTCGGACTTCCTGGACACGCTGGACCGGGAATGGCTCGGCCTCTCCCTGACCATGCCCATGAAGCGCGAGGTTCTCCCGTTGCTGACCAGCCGGGACGCCCTGGTGGAGGCGACCGGCGTCGCCAACACGGTGCTGCTCCGCTTCGAGGACGGGGTGCGCTGCATCCGGGGATACAACACGGATGTCCACGGGCTCATGGCCGCGATCCACCGCGCGGGGGCGCGCCGCCTCTCCCGAGTGCACATCCTCGGTGGCGGGGCGACCGCTGTCTCCGCGTTGGCGGCGGTGGCCCGCCTCGGCGCCGGGAGCGCTCTGCTGGCCGTGCGGAACCCTGCGCGGGCTGCCGAGCCCCAGCGCCTGGGACAGCGCCTGGGCCTGGCGGTCGAGGTCTGCCGTCTCGACGAGCTGGGCGGGGTGCCCGGGGCCCCCGATCTGGTGATCAGCACCATCCCGAACGACACCGACGCCCGGATCGGCTACCCGGCGGCCACCATGGCGGCCGTCCCCCTCGTCGACGTCGCCTATCACCCCTGGCCGACCGTGGTGGCCGCGCAGTGGCTGGACGCCGGCGGGCAGGCGGTCTCGGGGCTCGAGATGCTCATCCACCAGGCCATCGCCCAGATCCGCATCTTCACCTCGGGCGACGCCGAGCTGCCGCTGCCCCGCGAGGATGCCGTGCTCCGCGAGATGCGCTCCGCGGTGGAGTGAGCCGCGCCGCACGGCGGGCGGCGGCCGCCGAAGGTGTGGGAGGATTCTAAGCATGCTGCGTTGGATGACTTCAGGGGAATCGCACGGTCCGGAGCTCGTCGCGATCCTCGAAGGGCTGCCCGCCGGCGTGCCGGTCTCGCCGGAGGCGATCCAGGCCGATCTGCAGCGCCGCAAGCTCGGCTACGGTCGCGGTGCCCGCATGAAGTTCGAGCAGGATGAGCTGAACATCTCCGGCGGCGTCCGCTTCGGCCTCAGCATGGGCAGCCCGATCGCCCTCCGCATCGGCAACACGGAGTGGCCCCGCTGGGTCGACGTCATGAGCGCCGTGCCGGTGGATCCGGAGACCCTGCCGAAGGGCCGCGGGGCGCCGCTCACCCGGCCCAGACCCGGCCACGCCGATCTGGTCGGCATGCAGAAATACGGCTTCGACCAGGCCCGCAACGTGCTGGAGCGGGCCAGCGCCCGGGAGACCGCCGCGCGGGTCGCCCTCGGAGCGGTGGCGCGCTCCTTCCTGAGCGAGCTGGGCATCCGGCTGGTCAGCCACACCCTGTCCATCGGCACCGTGCGGGTGCCCGAAGGCAGCGCACTGCCCGGACCGGACGATGTGCCGGCTCTCGACGCCGATCCGCTGCGCTGCTTCGACCCGGAGACCTCGAAGGCCATGGTCGAGGAGGTGGACCGCGCCCACGGCGAGGGGGACACGCTCGGCGGGGTGGTCGAGGTGATCGCCTACGGGGTGCCGCCGGGGCTCGGCTCCCATGTGCATTGGGATCGCCGCCTCGACGGCAGGCTCGCCGGGGCGCTGATGAGCATCCAGGCGATCAAGGGCGTCGAAATCGGCGACGGCTTCCTCACCGCCGCACGGAGGGGCTCCGCGGCCCATGACGAGCTCTTCCAGACCCCCGAGGGCATCGCCCGCTCCAGCGGCAAGGCCGGCGGCACCGAGGGCGGCATGAGCACGGGCACCCTTCTGCGGGTGCGGGCCGCCATGAAGCCCATCTCGACGGTCCCCCACGCGCTGCGCACCGTCGACATCGCCACCGGCGAGGCCGCCCCGGCCCATCATCAGCGCTCCGACGTCTGCGCCGTCCCCGCGGCGGGCGTGGTCGCCGAGGCGATGGCCATGCTGGTGCTGGCCGATTGCGCCCTCGAGAAGTTCGGCGGGGACGCCGTGGCCGAGACGCGCCGGAACCTGGACTCCTACCTGGAGTCGATCCCCCCGGCGCTGCGGACGACCGCCACGACGATCGACCTCGACTAGACGCATGGCGCAGGACAGGCCCATCGTGGTGCTCATCGGGGCCCCCGGCTCGGGGAAGACGAAGGTCGGCAAGCGGGTGGCCCGGGCGCTCGGCACGGCGTTCGTGGACACCGACCGGATGATCGTGGCGAAGCACGGCCCGATCGCCGACATCTTCGACCAGCACGGCGAGCCCCGCTTCCGGGAGCTGGAACGGATCGAGGTCGCCGAGGCGCTGCAGCGGAACGCGGTGGTCTCGCTCGGCGGGGGCGCCATCCTCGACGCCCGGACCCGTCAGGAGCTGGGAGGCTGCCGGGTGGCGCTGCTGACCGTGACGGCCGAGGCGGTGGCCTCGCGGATCGGCGGTGCGAAGCGGCCGCTGCTGCGCGGCGGCCTGGCCGATTGGCAGCGGCTCGTCGAGCAGCGGCGGCCGATCTACGAGCAGCTGGCCGGCCGGTCCTGGGACACCTCCGAGGCCCCGCTGGACGAGGTGGCCGCCGAGATCGCACGATGGATCGAAGAGGACGGAGCGGCGAAGTGACCGAGGCGACGACGATCACCGTGGCGGGTGCCGACCCCTACGAGGTGACGGTGGGCCGGGGGCTGCTCTGGGAGCTGAGGGAGCGCATCGGCCCCCAGGCGCGGAAGGTGCTGATCGTGCATCCGCCGACCATGGCGATCCGGGCCGAACAGCTGCGGGAGAGCCTCGTCGGCGACCTGGAGGTGCTGCTGGCCGAGGTGCCCGACGCCGAGGACGGCAAGCGCATCGAGGTCGCCGCCTTCTGCTGGGAGATCCTGGGCAAGTCCGACTTCACCAGGACGGATGCGGTGATCGGCTTCGGCGGCGGCGCCACCACCGATCTGGCCGGCTTCGTCGCGGCCTGCTGGCTGCGCGGCGTGCGGGTCATCCAGATCCCCACCACGCTCGTGGGCATGGTCGATGCCGCGATCGGCGGCAAGACGGGCGTGAACACCGCCCAGGGCAAGAACCTGGTGGGGGCGTTCCATGCGCCGGCCGCGGTCATCGCCGACCTCGACGCCCTCGAGGGGCTGTCCCGCAACGACCTGCTGGCCGGCTTCGCCGAGGTGGTGAAATGCGGCTTCATCGCCGAGCCCGAGATCCTCGACCTGATCGAGGCCGATGCGGAGGCGGCCACCGATCCCGCCAGCGACGCGTTCCGGCGCCTGGTGGAGCTCTCGATCGCCGTCAAGGCGCGGGTCGTCGGCCAGGACTTCAAGGAGAGCGGGCTGCGGGAGATCCTGAACTACGGCCACACCCTCGGCCACGCCATCGAGTACGTCGAGCGCTTCCAGTGGCGGCACGGGGCGGCCGTCAGCATCGGCATGGTCTACGCCGCGGAGCTGGCACTGGTCACGGGCCATCTCTCGGAGGAGGTCGTGGACCGGCATCGGCGCATCCTCGGCTCGCTGGGGCTGCCGACGGAGTACTCCATCCGGCGCTGGGACCGGCTGCTGGAGGTCATGCACCGGGACAAGAAGGCCCGGGGCGACACCCTGCGCTTCATCGTGCTCGACGGCATCGCCAAGCCGACCGTGCTCACCGGTCCGGAGCCGAGCCTGCTCTTCGCCGCCTACCAGGAGATCGGCGTCTGAGCTCGCTCGCTGCATAACCGATCCCACCGGCGTGGTGTACTCCGCTTGATTGTTGAGACACCGTGCTATATTTGTATAGCAATCTCGAGGAGAGTCCTATGCCGCAAATCAATTTTCGTGTTGACGACGAAACAGAGCATCGTCTGCAGTACCTGTCTGCGCGCACTGGCAGATCGAAATCGTTTTACGCGACCGAGGCATTGATCCAGTACCTCGATGAGAACGAGGACTATCTCCTCGCCAAAGATGCACTTGAAGAGTTCACCCAGTCCAATGACGACGCAATCGATCTCGCCGATGTGGTCTGGCCTACGTGAGCTACACGATCAAATTCACCCCCAAGGCAGCGAAGCAAGTTGGAAAACTCGACTCAACGGCCGCGGCACGGATCCGTGACTTCCTCGAACAGAAGCTTTCCCGGCTGGACAATCCGCGACTGCTCGGCAAAAGACTCGTCAATGAAAAATTCTGGCGGTATCGGGTCGGCGATTACCGCATCCTCGTGAATATCGATGACGATCGAATTCTCATCCTCATCGTCGAGGTTGCCCACCGTCGCGAGGTGTACAACAACCTCTGAATACGAAGCGCTGGTTGGAGTTATGCGCAGCGGGGGTTTCGATACGCCGCTGTGCGGCTACTCAACGAACAGCGCGTCTTCGACTCTCGCTTTCGTGAGTCTCAACATTCCGCGCCGGTGTTCAATGCCGGACGACAAGATATCTTCGAGGCGTGGCAATCGAGATCCCATTCACCGCGCTTCCGCTGAGCCATGCCGATGTGATCTACCAGCATGGACCCGATTCCTTTGCGCGGGATAACGTGCCGCCCGGCCGGACTACCGAGTTCGTCATCGATGACAGCTCGATCTATCCCGGTACGCATCGGCGGAGCATCACTGCGGATGCGAAGCAACGCGGTATTTGTGGCGGCAGCTCGGGTGGGAATGGCGCCTTCACCGCTGCCTGGCTTCGGTCAGATGCTTTCACAAGAGTCATCGCGTTCAACTCGAGCTTTGCCCAGATGCCGGACGGGAACCCGTATCCGGCACTTCTATTCTCGAACCGGCGAAGCCGCTTCGGATCTTCCTACAAGCTGCCCATTACGACCTGAACTGGGATCAGCCGATACAGAACTGGCTGGCCGAGAACCTCCGAGTGGCAGCAGCACTGGCTGAGGCCGGCTATGACTTTCGCCTCGTGCTCGGTGAAGGGAGCCACAGCCCCAACCACGGAGGAGTCCTACTGCCCGATGCCTTGTGCTGGCTCTGGAGAAACTGAAGCCAGTTGAGGCATCGTTCAGGACGCGTGCTTCGCAATCCAAGTGAGGGTGGATCGGTATGCTGTGGGCATGAACAGCGTCATGGTGCTGAACGGTCCGAACCTCGGCAGGCTGGGGACCCGGGAGCCCGATATCTACGGCGCAGAGACCCTCGCCGACCTCAGCGATTCGCTGCAAGAGAGTGCGGGGCCCGATATCACCGTCGACCTGCGCCAGACCGACGCCGAGGCGGAGCTGATCGCCTGGCTGCACGAGGCCGTCGACACGGGCGCCGACGTCATCCTGAACCCCGCGGCCTGGACGCACTACTCCTATGCGCTGCGGGACGCCGCCACGCTGGTCACCCAGGCCGGCCTGACGCTGATCGAGGTGCACATCTCCAATCCGCACGCCCGCGAGGAGTTCCGCCACACGAGCGTCATCTCGGGCGTGGCGACCGGCGTGATCGCCGGCTTCGGCACGGACTCCTACCGCCTGGCGCTGGAGGCCGTCCGGCTCCGTCGCGGCTAGCCAGACGATAAACTGACTACTCGGCGCTCTCGCCGCCCTTCCCTCGACCGAACGGAATCGCACAGCCATGGCAACAACCGCCGACATCAGGAACGGCCTCGTCCTCAACATGGACGGGCAGCTCTGGACCGTGATCGAGTTCCAGCATGTCAAGCCCGGCAAGGGCGGAGCCTTCGTGCGCACCAAGGTGAAGAACGTGGTCACCGGCAAGACCATCGACCGCACCTTCAACGCCGGCTCGAAGATCGAGATCGAGACGGTCGACCGCCGGGACTTCCAATACCTGTACCGCGACGGCGACGGCTTCGTCTTCATGGACGTGGAGAACTACGAGCAGCTCACGCTCTCCTCGGCCGTCGTGGGCGACGCGGCCAACTTCATGCTCGAGAACCAGAACGTCACGGTCGCCCTGCACGACGGCGAGCCCCTCTACATCGACCTGCCCGCCTCCGTCGTCATGGAGATCACCTACACCGAGCCCGGGCTGCAGGGGGATCGCTCCACCGGAGGCACGAAGCCGGCCACCGTCGAGACCGGCTACCAGATCCAGGTGCCGCTGTTCCTCGAGCAGGGCACCAAGGTCAAGGTCGACACGCGCACCGGGGAATACCTCAGCCGCGTCAACGACTGACGGGCGGGGGAGATGAGCGCACGCAGCAAGGCGCGCAAGCGTGCCATCGACCTGCTCTACGCGGCGGACGTCCGCGATCAATCGCTGAACGAGGCCCTGGCCGCCGAGGCGGAGCGGGCCCGCAGGGAACCGGCCCGGCGCACGTCGTGGGAGTACGCCCGCGAGATCGTCTCGGGCATCGCCGAGCACGGCTACGAGATCGACGAGCTGATCGAGACCCACGCCCAGGGCTGGACGATCGAGCGGATGCCGCTGATCGACCTGGCGATCCTGCGCATCGGCATCTGGGAGATCGTCTTCAACGACCGGGTCCCCGACGGTGTGGCGATCGCCGAGGCCGTCGAGTTCGCCACCTCGCTGAGCACCGACGACTCGGCGCGGTTCGTCAACGGGGTGCTGGCGCGGATATCCGAGACACGGTCCGTGTAGCGCTATAGTCGAAGACGGAAACAGACCTGCTTTAACATCCGTCCAGTGAGGCGGGGAAGGAGGTCAGATTGCCAGCACGCATCGTGCTCCAGCAAGCTGATATCGGCCGAGCGCTCACCCGGATCTCCTACGAGATCCTCGAATCCAATCGGGGACGGGACGATCTGATCATCCTGGGGATCCCCACTCGGGGGGTGCAGCTGGCCAGGCGGATCGGGGCGCAGCTCTCCGAGATCACCGGCAGCGCCGTGCCGACCGGGTCCCTGGACATCACCCTGTACCGGGACGATCTGCGCCGCCACCCCACCCGCACGCCCTCCCCGACCGAGGTGCCCTCCGGAGGCATCGACGGGGCGACGGTCGTGCTGGTCGACGATGTGCTCTACTCGGGCCGGACCATCCGGGCGGCGCTCGACGCCCTGAGCGACATCGGGCGGCCACGGGCGGTACGGCTCGCCGTCCTGGTCGACCGCGGCCACCGGGAGCTGCCGATCCGGCCGGACTTCGTCGGCAAGAACCTGCCCTCCGCCCAGACCGAGCGCATCAATGTGCATCTGGCGGAGGTCGACGGCGACGAATACGTCTCGATCGAGGACAACGCATGAGGCACCTGCTCAGCACGAAGGGCCTCGGACGCGAGCAGGCGATCGCCATCCTCGATGTGGCGGAGGACATGGGCGACGTCTCCCAGCGCGAGGTCAAGAAGCTCCCCGCCCTCCGCGGCAAGACGGTGGTGAACCTCTTCTACGAGGACTCCACCCGCACCCGGATCTCCTTCGAGGCGGCCGCCAAGCGCCTCAGCGCCGATGTGATCAACTTCAGCGCCAAGGGCTCCAGCGTCTCGAAGGGGGAGAGCCTGAAGGACACCGCGCAGACCCTCGCCTCCATGGGAGCGGACGCGGTGGTGATCCGGCATCCGGCGTCCGGGGCGCCGCAGACGCTGGCCCAGAGCGGATGGATCGACGCCGGCATCGTCAATGCGGGCGACGGCATGCACGAGCATCCGACCCAGGCGCTGCTCGACGCCTTCACCATCCGGCGCCGCTTCCACGGCGCCGCGGCGCGCGGCCGGGACCTCGACGGCATCAGCGTGGCGATCGTCGGCGACATCCTGCACTCCCGGGTCGCCCGCTCCAACATCTGGCTGCTGACGGCCCTGGGCGCCTCGGTGCACCTGGTGGCGCCCGCGACCCTCATGCCCGTCGACCTCGAAGGCTGGCCCGTGACGGTCGGCTACGACCTGGACCGCGAGCTGGCCAGCGGCCCGGATGTCGTGATGATGCTGAGGATCCAGGCCGAGCGCATGCACGCCTCCTTCTTCCCGAACGCCCGGGAGTACTCCCGGCAGTGGGGCCTCGACGAGGATCGCGTCGGCCGCCTCGGGGCAGGGACGATCGTGATGCATCCGGGCCCCATGAACCGCGGGCTGGAGATCTCCGCGCTGGCCGCGGACTCGCCCCTCTCCACGGTGCGGGAGCAGGTCACCAACGGCGTCTCGGTGCGGATGGCTGCCCTCTACCTCCTGCTCTCCGGTGAGAGGGAGTCCAGCGAGGGGGAGCCGGTCGAGGAGGAGCAGAGCGCATGAGCAGGACCATCATCATCCGGGGCGCCGCCCTGGCCGACGGCGGTCGCACGGACATCCTCGTGCGCGACGGCCGCATCGCGGAGCTGGGCGGAAGCCTCTCCGCGGCGGAGGCCGCGGTGATCGACGCGGACGGCCTGCTGGCCCTGCCCGGCCTCGTCGACCTGCACACCCATCTGCGCGAACCCGGCTACGAGCAGAGCGAGACGGTGCTCACCGGCTCCCGGGCGGCCGCCTTCGGCGGGTTCACCGTGGTGCACGCCATGGCGAACACCTCTCCGGTCGCCGACACGGCCGGGGTCGTCGAGCAGGTCGAATCCCTGGGGGAGGCGGCCGGCTACGTGACGGTGCGGCCGGTCGGAGCCGTGACGGCCGGCCTGGAGGGCCGTCAGCTCGCGGAGATCGGCGCCATGGCCACCAGCAGGGCGCGCGTCCGGGTGTTCTCCGACGACGGACGCTGCGTCGACGACGCCCAGCTCATGCGCCGGGCGCTCGAATACGTCAAGGTCTTCGACGGCGTGGTCGCCCAGCACGCCCAGGAGGCGCGGCTGACGGAGGACGCCCAGATGAACGAGGGCAGCCTCTCCGGCGAGCTCGGCCTCACCGGCTGGCCGGCCGCGGCCGAGGAGGCGATCATCGCCCGCGATGTGCTGCTCGCCGGGCACGTCGGCGCGCGGCTGCACATCTGCCATGTCTCCACGGCGGGCTCCGTCGACGTGATCCGCTGGGCGAAGGCCCGCGGGATCCCGGTGACCGCCGAGGTGACACCCCATCACCTGCTGCTGACCGAAGACGTGGTCCGCGGCTACGACACGCGCTACAAGGTGAACCCGCCGCTGCGCGGCGCCGAGGATGTGGCGGCCGTCCGCGCGGGCCTGGCCGATGGGACCATCGACGCGATCGCCACCGATCACGCCCCGCATCCGGTCGAGGCGAAGGATTGCGAGTGGGCCGCCGCCGCCTTCGGCATGGTGGGGCTGGAGTCCGCCCTCTCGGTCGTGCACGCCGCGGTCGTGCAGACCGGGGTGCTCGACTGGACCGATGTCGCCCGGGTGCTCTCCAGCGCCCCCGCCCGCATCGGCAGCGTCCCCGGCTACGAGGCGGGCATCGCCGTGGGCGTCCCCGCCAATCTCACGCTCTACGACCCCTCCGCGGAGCGGGTCTTCGACCGCTCGGCGCTCCGGGGCAGGAGCACGAACTCCCCCTACCTCTCGGCCGTGCTGCCCGGGCGCGTGATCGCGACCATCCACGACGGCTATCCCACCATGCTCGACGGCGAGCTGCTCGACGCCCGGACCATCGCAACCGCCCGAGAGGAACTCCAGCATGGATAAGACGGTCTCCACGATCATCATCGGCCTGATCCTGGTCGCCGTCCTCGTGGGGATGTGGCTCAGCTGGCGCGGACGGCAGCGACGGCAAGCCGGCTACGGGCATCCCATCGCGCCGCCGCCGGATCCCGGCGCGGAGCTGCTGGCGGTGGAGGGACTCTACCTCGCCACGACCGCGGCCGACGACCCGCTGGACCGGATCGCGGTGAAGGGGCTGGGCTTCCGGGCCAGGGCCCGGGTCGTGGTCGCCGAGTCGGGCGTGATCCTGGAGCTGCGCGGGGAGGGCGATGCCTTCATCCCGCGGTCGTCGCTCCGCGGCGCCGGCGAGGCCACGTGGACCATCGACCGCACGGTCGAGCCCGGCGGTCTGGTCATGATCGGCTGGCGCCTGGGGGAGGGGGAGGGCCGACGGGTCGACTCCTATCTGCGGGTCGCCACCGCCGCGGACCAGCCGCGGCTGATCTCCGCCGTGCGCTCCCTGCTGAGCGAGGACGCCGATGCCTGAGCGGGGCACGAGCGACGAGACCGCCGTGCTGGTGCTGGAGGACGGCACGCGCTTCGAGGGCCGCAGCTATGGCGCGACCGGCCGCACCGTCGGCGAGGCGGTGTTCGCCACCGGTATGACCGGCTACCAGGAGACCATCACCGACCCCTCCTACGCCGGCCAGATCGTGGTGATGACGGCACCGCACATCGGCAACACCGGCGTCAACGACGAGGACGGCGAGTCGGCGCGGGTCTGGGTCGCCGGCTTCGCCGTGCGCGAGCCGGCCCGGCGGGTCTCCAGCTTCCGGGCCACCGGCGGCCTCGACGAGCTGCTGCGCGAGCAGCGCGTCGTCGGGATCAGCGGCATCGACACCCGGGCCCTCACCCGGCGGCTCCGCGACCGGGGCGTCATGCGGGCGGGCGTGTTCAGCGGGCCCGAGGCGCGCCTGGATGCCGCCGAGCAGCTGGCGGCGGTCCGGTCCTCCGCGGCGATGGCGGGCCGCAACCTCTCCTCGGAGGTCTCGACGGCGGCGGGCTACGTCCTGCCTGCCGAGGGGGAGCGCATCGGCTCGGTGGCCGTGCTCGACCTCGGCGTCAAGGCCTCCACCCTGGCCCATCTCACGGCGCGCGGCCTGGACGTGCACGTCCTGCCGCAGTCGACGAGCCTGGATGCGCTGCTCGCGCTGGAGCCCAGCGCCGTCTTCTACTCGAACGGACCCGGAGATCCGGCCGCCTCCGACGAGCATGTGGAGCTGCTGCGCGGCGTGCTGCGCGAGGGCATCCCCTTCTTCGGCATCTGCTTCGGCAACCAGCTGCTCGGCCGGGCGCTCGGCTTCGGAACCTACAAGCTGCCCTTCGGGCACCGCGGGGTGAACCATCCGGTGATCGACCGCGCCAGCGGGCGCGTCGAGATCACCGCCCACAACCACGGCTTCGCCGTCGAGGTGCCGCTGGCCGGGCCGGTCGAGTCGCCGGCCGGCTTCGGTCGGGTCGAGGTGAGCCACATCGACCTGAACGACGAGGTCGTCGAGGGGCTGAACGCCCTCGACATCCCGGCGTTCTCGGTGCAGTACCATCCGGAGGCCGCGGCCGGGCCGCACGATGCGAACCACCTCTTCGACCGCTTCCGCGCGATGGTGCTGGCGAGGACCGGAGGCGCAGAGTAATGCCCAAGCGCTCCGACATCTCCAGCGTGCTCGTGATCGGCTCCGGTCCGATCGTGATCGGCCAGGCCTGCGAGTTCGACTACTCGGGCACCCAGGCCTGCCGGGTGCTCAGGCAGGAGGGCATCCGCGTCATCCTGATCAACTCGAATCCGGCCACGATCATGACCGATCCCGATTTCGCGGACGCCACCTACATCGAGCCGATCACCTGGCCGGTCGTCGAGGCGATCATCGCCAAGGAGCGGCCGGATGCCATCCTGCCCACCCTGGGCGGCCAGACGGCGCTGAACACCGCCATCCAGCTGCACGAGCACGGCGTGCTGGAGAAGTACGGCGTCGAGCTGATCGGCGCCGACTTCGCGGCCATCCAGAAGGGCGAGGACCGCCAGCTCTTCAAGCAGCTGGTGCTCGACTGCGGCGCGGATGTCGCCCGCTCGCACATCGCCCACTCGGTGGACGAGGCGATCGGCTTCGCCCGCGACCTCGGCTATCCGCTCGTGATCCGGCCCTCCTTCACCATGGGGGGGCTCGGCTCCGGCCTGGCCTATACCGAGGCCGAGCTCGTGCGGATGGTCGCCGACGGCGTGCACCAGAGCCCCACCGGCGAGGTGCTCCTGGAGGAGTCGATCCTCGGCTGGAAGGAGTACGAGCTCGAGCTGATGCGAGACGCCGCCGACAACACGGTGGTCGTCTGCTCCATCGAGAACGTCGACCCGGTCGGCGTGCACACCGGGGACTCGATCACGGTCGCCCCCGCCATGACCCTGACCGACCGCGAGTACCAGAACCTGCGGGACATCGGCATCGCCATCATCCGCGCCGTCGGCGTCGACACCGGGGGCTGCAACATCCAGTTCGCCATCGATCCGGCGACGGGGCGCGTCATCGTCATCGAGATGAATCCGCGGGTCTCCCGCTCGAGCGCTCTGGCGAGCAAGGCGACCGGCTTCCCGATCGCGAAGATCGCCGCGAAGCTGGCGATCGGCTACCACCTCGACGAGATCCCCAACGACATCACCCGGGTCACGCCGGCCAGCTTCGAGCCGACCCTCGACTACGTGGTGGTGAAGGTGCCGCGCTTCGCCTTCGAGAAGTTCCCGGCGGCGGATGCGACACTCACGACCACCATGAAGTCGGTCGGCGAAGCCATGGCCATCGGCCGCAGCTACGCCTCGGCGCTGCAGAAGGCCCTCCGCTCCCTGGAGAGGCGGGGCTCCTCCTTCCATTGGGGGGAGCAGCCCGCCGGCAAGGCAGAGCTGCTGGCCGCCGCGGCCGTCCCCGCCGACGGCCGCATGGTGACGGTGCAGCAGGCGCTGCGGGCGGGGGCCACGGTCGAGGAGCTCTTCGAGGCGACCGGCATCGACCCGTGGTTCCTCGATCAGGTGCAGCTCGTCAACGAGGTGGCCGCGGAGGTCGCGGCGGCGGCGGAGCTCGACGAGGCTCTGCTGCGCCGGGCGAAGGACCACGGCTTCAGCGATGCACAGCTCGGCGGGCTCCGCGGCCTCGGCGAACCGGAGGTGCGCGAGCTGCGCCATCGCCTGGGCGTCCGCCCGGCGTACAAGACGGTGGACACCTGCGCCGGGGAGTTCCCGGCCCTGACCCCCTACCACTACTCGAGCTACGACCGGGAGAGCGAGGTCGCCCCCAGCGATCGTCGCAAGGTGGTCATCATCGGCTCCGGGCCCAACCGCATCGGCCAGGGCATCGAGTTCGACTACTCCTGCGTGCACGCATCCTTCGCCCTGTCCTCGGCCGGCTACGAGACCGTCATGGTCAACTGCAACCCCGAGACGGTCTCGACCGACTACGACACCTCCGACCGTCTCTACTTCGAGCCGCTCACGCTCGAGGACGTGCTCGAGGTGATCGACGCCGAGCGGGCCAGCGGCGAGGTGGTGGGCGCGATCGTGCAATTGGGCGGTCAGACGGCGCTGGGCCTGGCGAAGGGCCTGGAGGAGGCCGGGGTCCCGATCCTGGGCACCAGCCCGGCAGCCATCGACCTGGCCGAGGAGCGCGGGCTCTTCCAGGGCATCCTGGACTCGGCGGGCCTGCTGGCACCCCGGAACGGCACCGCGGTGGACCTCCCCTCCGCCCTCGGCGCGGCCGAGCGGATCGGATATCCCATCCTCGTGCGGCCCTCCTTCGTGCTGGGCGGCCGCGGCATGGAGATCGTCTACGACAGTGCATCGCTGCGGGACTATTTCGAGCGCATCGCCGACCAGGGCATCGTCGGGGCTGACCATCCCCTGCTGGTGGACCGCTTCCTCGACGATGCGATCGAGATCGACGTCGACGCGCTCTTCGACGGCACGGAGCTCTACATCGGCGGGATCATGGAGCACATCGAGGAGGCGGGGGTGCATTCGGGGGACTCGAGCTGCACGCTCCCTCCCGTCACGCTCAGCCAGGGCCAGCTCGACCAGGTCGCCCGGTCCACCGCGCTGATCGCCCGGGGGATCGGGGTGCAGGGACTGCTGAACGTGCAGTTCGCGATCGCCGCCGGGCAGCTCTACGTGCTCGAGGCCAACCCCCGGGCCTCGCGCACCGTGCCGTTCGTCTCGAAGGCCCGCGGGGTCGCCCTGGCCAAGGCCGCCTCGCTCATCATGGTGGGCCGCAGCATCCGGGAGCTCATCGCCTCGGGGCTGCTCCCCGAGCGCGACGGCCGGCACGCCGAACCGGATGCGCCGATCGCCGTCAAGGAGGCGGTCCTGCCCTTCAAGCGCTTCCGCACCGCCGGCGGCCGCATCGTCGACTCGGTGCTCGGCCCCGAGATGCGCTCCACAGGCGAGGTGATGGGCATCGACGAGGACCTGCCTCGCGCCTTCGCGAAGAGCCAGCAGGCGGCCTACGGCGGCCTGCCGCAGGGGGGCAGGGTGTTCGTCTCCGTCGCGGACCGGGACAAGCGCTCCATCGTGCTGCCGGTGCTCCGTCTGCAGCAGCTGGGCTTCGACATCCTGGCCACGGAGGGGACCGCCACGGTGCTCAAGCGGCACGGCATCGAGGCCACGGTGGTCCGCAAGATCTCCGAGCCGCCGCCACCGGAGGGCGGCGAGCCCTCGGTCGTCGAGCTGATCGACGCCGGCCGCATCGATCTGGTCATCAACACGCCCAGCGGCCGGAACGCCCGGGTCGACGGCTATGAGATCCGCGCCTCGGCCGTGGCGGCCGATATGCCGCTGTTCACCACCATCGCCCAGGTCGGCGCGGCGGTGGCCTCCTTCGACGCCGCCCCGGCCGGCGGGATGCCCAGGGTGCGATCCCTGCAGGAGTACGCGGTCGGCCGCGAGGGGGTGCGGCATGGCTGAGGCGGCGCAGCCCGGGTTCGGAGAACGGCTGCACCGGGTCTTCCGCGCTCACGGCCACCTCTGCGTGGGCATCGACCCGCACGCCTATCTGCTGGAGCGCTGGGGCCTGCCCGACGACGCCGAGGGCGCAGCCCGGATGGGCGCAGCCGTCGTCGAGGCGGCAGCCGGACGCGCGGGCATCGTCAAGCCCCAGATCGCCTTCTTCGAGCGCCACGGGTCGGCCGGCTACGCGGCGCTCGAGAGGGTGCTCGCGCTGGCCCGCGCCGCCGGGCTGATCGTGATCGGCGACGTCAAACGCGGCGATGTCGGCTCGAGCGTCGACGCCTACGCCCAGGCGTGGCTGACCCCGGGCCACCCGCTCGAATGCGATGCCATCACGCTCAGCCCCTTCCAGGGCTTCGGCTCGCTGCACGGCCCGCTCTCCCTCGCGCAGCGGACGGGCAAAGGCGTCTTCGTGCTCGCGGCGACCTCGAACCCCGAGTCGGCCGCGGTGCAGGGCGCCCTGGTGCGCTCGGAGCCCCGGCGCGGCATGTCCGTGGCGGCGGGTATCCTCGCGGATGTGGACGAATGGAACCGGGAGCACGCCGACGGCCCCATCGGCTCCGCCGGCGTCGTGATCGGTGCGACCATCGACGCCGCCCTCCTGGGGCTCCCCGAGCCGGCCGACGCTCCGGTGGCTCCCGTGCTCGCTCCGGGCTTCGGCCACCAGGGGGCCGGCGTCGCCGACATCCCCGCGGTCTATGGACGGCGGGCCGAGGCCGTCATCGTCAACGAGTCCCGCGGCATCCTCTCCCGGGGCCCGGGCGGGCTGGAGTCCGCGATCGCCGAGCGAGCGGAGGACCTCGCACAGGTGCTCGACCGTGGCTGAGCAGCGCCGCCCCCCGGAGGTGGACCGTGCGGCGGCCTCGCGCGCGGCGGTGGCCGCGCGTCGCGCCCGGGCGGCCGTCAAGCGGGAGGTGGCCGGACGGCGGCGCACCGTGCACGACGTGGTCCACACCGCCTGGGCTGCGCCGCAGCCGACGGCCGAGGGCGGATTGCGGGTCAGGGAGCTGCTGGGCAGCATGCCCGGGCTCGGCCCCGTCAAGGTCGCGCGCATCATGCAGCAGCTGGGCATCGCCGAGTCGAAGCGCGTGGGCGGCCTCGGCGTCCGTCAGCGGCGGGCGCTGGCGGATTGGCTCGCGGAGCGGGAGCGCCGCATCGCCCATCCCGGACGGCTGGTCGTGCTCGCGGGGCCGACCGCCGTGGGCAAGGGGGCGGTCTCGTCGTTCATCCGCGACAACCACCCCGGCATCCTGCTCTCGATCTCGGCCACCACGCGGGCGCCCCGGCCGGGCGAACGGGACGGTGTGAACTACTTCTTCGTCGACGACGCCGAGTTCGACCGGATGATCGCGGCGGGGGAGCTGCTGGAATGGGCGACCGTGCACAACGCCTACCGCTACGGCACCCCCCGCGCGCCCATCGAGGCCGCCCTCGCCGATGGCCGGAGCGTGCTGCTGGAGATCGACCTGCAGGGTGCCAGATCCGTGCGGGCGGCCATGCCGGAGGCCGTGCTGGTGTTCCTGCTGCCTCCGAGCTGGGAGGAGCTGGTGCGGCGGCTGATCGGCCGGGGCACGGAGGACCCCCTCGAGCAGCAGCGCCGCCTGGAGACCGCGAAGGTCGAGCTGGCGGCGCAGGACGAGTTCGACGTCCGGGTGGTGAACCGGGAGGTCGAGCAGGCCGCCGCCGAGGTCGTAGACTTGATAGCGGCCCGGCACGACAGCTGACTGTCCTGCCTGCCGGGTCTCATCGACACCGAGGAGTCAAGGCAATGGTTGACAAGGCAAAGGGCATCATCGATCCGCCCATCGACGAGCTGCTGTCGAAGGTGGACTCGAAGTATGCGCTGGTCATCTTCGCCTCCAAGCGCGCCCGGCAGATCAACGACTACTACGCCGACCTGCACGAGGGCAGCCTCTTCGACAACGTCGGCCCGCTCGTCGACTCCACCATCGAGGACAAGCCGCTCTCGATCGCGCTCCACGAGATCAACGAGGACAAGCTCATCCTCAAGCCGCTGACGCAGTAGCGGTCCGCGAGAGACAGCCATGTCGCCGCAGCCCCTGAAGGTCGTCGTCGGCATCACCGGCGGCATCGCCGCCTACAAGTCGGTCGGCCTGATCCGGTCGCTGGTGCTCGCCGGCCACGAGGTGACCGCGGTGCCGACGGATGCGGCGCTGCGCTTCGTGGGAAGGCCGACCCTCGAGGCGATCAGCCGCAATCCGGTGCTCAGCGACGTCTTCGACGACGTCGCCCAGGTGCGCCACGTCGCCCTGGGCCAGGCGGCGGACCTCATCATCGTCGCCCCGGCGACCGCGAACAGCATCGCCAAGCTGGCGACCGGGCTGGCGGACGATCTGCTGGGGACCACGGTGCTGGCCAGCCGGGCGCCGCTGGTGATCGCCCCGGCCATGCACACCGAGATGTGGGAGCATCCGGCCACCGCCGCGAACATCGCCACGCTGCGGGAGCGGGGCGTCGTCGTCGTCGGCCCCGGAGAGGGCCGCCTGACCGGGGACGACTCCGGGCCGGGGCGCATGGCCGAGCCCGAGGACATCCTGCGGGCCGCCCTCGCCACGGTCGAGACCGCCGGGCGTCGCGACCTCGCCGGCAAGCGCGTCGTGATCACCGCGGGAGGCACCAGGGAGCCGCTGGACCCGGTGAGGTTCATCGGCAATAGGTCCAGCGGGAGGCAGGGGGTCGCCCTGGCCGAGGCCGCCGCAGTCCGGGGGGCGTCGGTGACGCTGATCGCCGCCCATCTGGAGACCCCGCTGCCCGCCGGCTCCGCGCGCGGCATCTCCGTCGTCCATGCCGGCTCCGCGTCCGAGCTCGCCGAGGCCGTCGCCGAGGCGGCGCGCGACGCCGAGGCGGTGATCATGGCGGCAGCGGTCGCCGACTACCGGCCCGAGTCGGTGGCCGAGGCCAAGATCAAGAAGCGCGACCACGGCGAGACGCTCGCCCTCTCGCTGGTGCGCAACCCCGACATCCTGGCCGGCCTGGTCGCCGCACGGCCTCCCGGCCAGCTCGTGATCGGCTTCGCCGCGGAGACCGAGACCGACCGCGACCGGCTGCTCGCCGTCGGCCGGGAGAAGGCCGCGGCGAAGGGCTGCGACTATCTCGTCGTCAACACCGTGGGCTGGACCAGGGGTTTCGGCAGCGAGCGTAACGAGATCGTGGTCATCGACCGGAACGGCGATATAGTGATCGAGGCCGCCGGGACCAAGTCGCTGGTGGCCGGCCGCATCCTCGACCTGGTGGCTGATTCGCTCGCGGGGTGAGCGGCGCATCCACCGCCGTAAGTGAGGCATGCCATGACGACACGAGCCCGTGACGGCCTTCGCCTGTTCACCTCCGAATCCGTCACCGAGGGGCACCCCGACAAGCTCTGCGACCAGGTCTCCGACAGCATCCTCGACGCCCTGCTCGAACAGGACCCGGCGAGCCGGGTGGCGGTGGAGACCATGGTCACGACGGGCCTGGTGCACATCGCCGGCGAGGTGACCACCTCCGGCTACGTCGACATCCCCACCATCGTCCGCGAGCGGATCTCCTCCATCGGCTACACCTCCTCGGAGGTGGGCTTCGACGGCAGGTCCTGCGGCGTCGAGGTGTCGATCGGCTCGCAATCGCCCGACATCGCCCAGGGGGTCGATGCGGCGCTGGAGGCGCGCAGCGGCGAGGACACCGATTCCCTCAGCCGCCAGGGCGCGGGGGACCAGGGCATCATGTTCGGCTTCGCCACGACCGAGACCCCGCAGCTCATGCCCATCCCCATCTGGCTGGCCCACCGCCTGGCCGAGCGCCTGGCCGACGTCCGCCATCGCGGGGTGCTGGACTATCTGCGCCCCGACGGCAAGACGCAGGTGACCATCGGCTACGAGGGTCGCACGCCGCGCACCGTCGACACCGTGGTGCTCTCCACCCAGCACGATCCGGGCGTGGAGTACGGGACGCTCTGCGCGCAGGTCACCGAGCAGGTGATCCGCCCGGTGATCGACGCCTCGGGCCTCGACACCGGGAGCACCAGGATCCTGATCAACCCGACGGGCACGTTCGTGATCGGCGGCCCCCAGGGGGATGCCGGCCTCACCGGCCGGAAGGTCATCGTCGACACCTACGGCGGCATGGGCCGCCACGGCGGCGGAGCCTTCAGCGGCAAGGACCCGTCGAAGGTCGACCGCTCCGGGGCCTACGCCATGCGCTGGGTGGCGAAGAACGCGGTCGCCGCGGGCCTCGCCGACCGTCTCGAGGTGCAGGTCGCCTATGCCATCGGCAAGGCCGCACCCGTCGGCCTCTATGTGGAGGCCTTCGGCACGGAGCGCGTGCCCGCCCCCACGATCGAGCGGGCGATCTCCGAGGTCTTCGATCTGCGGCCAGGTGCCATCATCCGCGACCTGGACCTGCTGCGACCGATCTACGCGGCCACGGCGGCCTACGGCCACTTCGGCCGCGAGCTGCCCGACTTCACCTGGGAGCGGCTGGATCGGGTCGACGAGCTGAGAAGCGCGGCAGGGCTGTAGCCGTGGACGCCTCGGTCGCGACCCCAGCGATCGCCCGGGTGCTGATCGACTCCCCGCTGCCCCAGCTCGACAAGCTCTTCGACTACCGAATCCCCCCGTCCCTCGCCGAGCAGGCGGCCGCCGGTGTGCGGGTGCGCGTGCCGCTGAGGAGCGCCGGGCGCATCGTGGACGGCTTCATCGTGGAGACGGCGGCCACGGCGGACGAGGGGACGGTGCTCAGCGATCTCGAGGAGGTGGTCTCGCCGGTGCGCATCCTGGCACCGGAGGTGTGGCGGCTCGCCAGGAGCGTCGCGGACCGCGCGGCCGGCTCGGCGGCGGACGTCATCCGGTTGGCGATCCCGAAGCGGCAGGTCCGGGTCGAGAAGACATGGCTGGCCGCCCGGGCCGCACCCGGGAGTGCGGTCGCACCGGCGCCCCTCGACGGCTACGAGGAGGCGCTCGGCTCCGCCATCGCCGGGGGCCGTCGGCTCGCCCTCGACGCCGTTCCCCGGCTGGTGCGCTCCCGCGACGGCGCATGGCTCGGCCACTGGGCCCTCACCATGGCCGCCGCGGCCACCCGATGCCTCGCCGCAGGCCTGTCGGCGATCCTCGCCGTCCCCGACTACCGCGACCAGGAACAGCTCCTCGCGGCGCTGGCCGCGGCGCTTCCCGGAGACCGGATCGCGCGGCTCGACGCCCGCCAGAGCAATCCCGAGCGCTACGCCGCGCTGCTCTCCTGCCTGGGGGAGACGCCGATGGCCATCGTGGGCAACCGCTCGGTCGTCTACGCCCCGGCGCGCCGGCTCGGCCTGATCGCCCTCTGGGACGACGGCGATCCCCTGTACCGGGAGCCGCTGAGCCCCTATGCGCACGCCCGGGATGCCGCGCTGATCCGGCAGGAGCAGCAGGGCTGCTCCCTGGTGCTGCTCGGCCACGCCCGGAGCACCGAGGCGCAGCGCCTGGTGGAGCTGGGCTGGCTGGAGGAGGCCGGCCCGGCGAGACGGACCGCGCCCCGGGTGGTGCTCACCGCCACCCAGACCGGTGAGGGTCCTGCCGCGCAGGCCCGGATACCCTCCTCGGCCCTGCGCGAGGCGCGGAGGGCCTTGAGCCTCGGGCCGATCCTCGTTCAGGTCGCCCGCCCCGGCTACTCCCCGGGGCTGAGTTGCGCCGCCTGCGACGAACCGGCCCGCTGCGTCAACTGCGCCGGCCCGCTCGGGCTGAAGGGCCGGGGCACCGCACCGTCCTGCCTGTGGTGCGGGGCGATCGCCGCGCCGTGGCGCTGCCCCCACTGCGGCAGTCAGCGCTATCGGATGCTCGGCTCCGGCTCGCAGCGGACCGCGGAGGAGCTCGGCCGGGCCTTCCCGGGCACCCGCGTGATCGCCTCCGACGGCGAACGGCCCCTGCTGCGGGTGGCCTCCGGCCCCGCGCTCGTGATCGCCACCCGGGGCGCCGAGCCCATCGCCGACGGAGGCTATCGCGCGGTGCTGCTGCTCGACGGGGAGCGGATGATGACCCGGGAGAGCCTGCGGGTCGCCGAGGACTGCCTGAGATGGTGGGCGAATGCGGCCGCCCTGGCCGCGCCCGGCGCTCCCGTGCTGCTCGCCGGGGTGTCCGGGCCCGCCGCCACGGCTCTGGCCACCTGGCGCCTCGCCGGCTTCGCGGCGGCCGAGCTCGCCGACCGCCGGAGGCTGCGCTTCCCGCCCGCCGTCCGCGTGGCGACCGTGAGCGGCGACCCGGACTCCGTCGAGCGGGCCGTCGCACCCCTCGGCGTGCTCGGCAGGACGGACGTGCTCGGTCCGGTCGAGCTCGAGCCGGGCCGGGTCCGCTCGATCGTGCGCTTCGACTATGCAGAGGGCGCCGAGGTCGCCGGGGCGCTGCGCTCCCAGCTCATCAGATCGGCGACCGGCGGACCGCGGCGGCCGGGCGGCGGCCGCGCGGCGCCTAGACTCAGGGTACGGTTCGACGACCCCGAGCCGTTCTCTTGACGCCGCGCACCCGCCTCTGCGCGGGTGCGACCGGGAGGTGAGCCGGGTGCGATCGGTGTTCGCGGGAAGTCCCCAGGCGGCCGTGCCCAGCCTGCGGGCGCTCGTGACGAGCGGGCATGAGGTGGCCCTGGTCGTCACCCGCGAGGACTCCGCGCAGGGCCGGCGGCGCACGCTCACGGCGACCCCGGTCGCCCGCGCCGCCGAGGAGCTGGGCCTGCCGGTGCTCAAGACGAACCGGCTCGCGGGGGCGGCTCAGAAGGCGATCGCCGCAGCCCGCCCCGACCTGGGGGTCATCGTCGCCTACGGCGGGCTGGTGAGGGATCCCCTGCTGAGCATGCCGCCCCTCGGATGGGTGAACCTGCACTTCTCGCTGCTGCCGCGATGGCGCGGTGCGGCCCCCGTGCAGCACGCGATCATCGCCGGCGACGACCTCACGGGGGCGACGGTCTTCCGTCTGGTCGAGGAGCTCGACGCCGGGGACGTCTACGGGCAGTACACCCAGCCGATCGGCCCCGGCCAGACCGCCGGCGAGCTGCTGGAGGATCTCTCGGCCGGCGGGGCCGAGCTGCTGCGCGGGGTCGTGCAGGCGATCGCGCGCGGCGAGGCGGATGCCCGGCCGCAGTCCGGCGACGTCACCCTGGCCCCCAAGCTGACCTCGGCCGACGGCGCCATCGACCTGGGAGCCCGGGCCGTCGACATCGTCAACCGCATCCGGGGCGTCACCCCGGAGCCCGGAGCCTTCGTCGTGGTGGACGGCGATCGGCTCAAGGTGCACCGGGCGGCCGTCTCCCGGGACGCCGAGCCGCTGCCGCCGGGCCGCCTCGCCCTCGCGGGGGGCCGGCTGCTGGCGGGCAGCGCCACCGAACCCGTCGAGCTGATCTCCGTGCAGCCGCCGGGCAAGCGGGCCATGCCCGGCGCCGATTGGTGGCGGGGACGCCGTGCGGGTGCGGTGGGGGAGTGAGCCGGCGGGATGCCGGGGCGAGCCGGCCGCAGCGTGTCCAGCCGGCGCGACGCATCGCCTACGAGGTGCTCCAGGCGGTCCGCGAATCGGATGCCTACGCCAATCTGCTCCTCCCCGCCCTGCTGGGTCGTGCGGGGCTCCCGGAGCGCGATGCGGGGCTGGCCACCGAGCTCGCCTATGGCACGCTCCGGCTCCGGGGCTACTACGACGCGGTGATCGCCCTGGCGGCCCGGCGGCCCGTGAACAGGATCGATCCCGAGGTGCTGGACGTGCTCCGCCTCGCCTGCCATCAGCTGCTCTCCCTGCGGGTCGCCCCGCATGCCGCCGTCGACGAGGCCGTGAGCCAGGTCCGGGCGGTCGCGCACTCGGCGGCCGGCTTCGTGAACGGCGTCCTGCGGTCGATCGCCCGGACGGACCCGGACACCTGGCGGGTGCGGGTGGCCGCCGCGGCCCGCACGCCGGATGACGCCCTGGCCGCCCTGCACTCGCATCCGGTGTGGATCGTGCGCGCCTTCCGGGAGGCGCTGGAAGCGGAGGGCCGGGGCGGGGAGCTCGAAGAGCTGCTCGCCGCCGACAACCTCGCGCCCCGGGTCGGCCTCGTCGCGCTGCCCGGACTCGCCTCGCCCGGGGAGCTGGACCGCACGACCCCCGGCCGCTGGTCCCCGCTGGCTGCGATCGCCGATGGCGGCGACCCCGCGGCCCTGCCGGCGGTGGCCGAGGGCCGGGCGCGCGTGCAGGACGAGGGCTCGCAGCTGGCCGCCCTGGCCCTGAGCAGGGCGCGACCGGTCGAGGCCGGCGAGCGGTGGCTCGACCTCTGCGCCGGACCCGGCGGCAAGGCCGCCCTGCTGGCCGCGGAGGCCGCCGGGGGAGGTGCGACCCTGCTCGCGAACGAGGCGGCGCCCGCACGCGCGGAGCTGGTGCGGCAGGCGCTCGCCGGCCTGCCGGCCGTGGTCGCGGAAGGGGACGGGCGGCGGATCGGGCGGCAGCACCCGGAGTCCTTCGACCGCATCCTCGTCGACGCCCCCTGCACCGGACTGGGCGCCCTGCGCCGGCGGCCGGAGGCGCGCTGGCGCAAGAGCCCCCGCGACGTCGCGGAGCTGAGCCGCTTGCAGCAGGAGCTGCTCGAGTCGGCGGCGGCGGCTCTGAAACCCGGGGGACTGCTGGCCTATGTGACCTGCTCGCCGCATCCGGCGGAGACCCGCCAGGCGGTCGACGAGCTGCTCGGAGGACATCCCGAGCTCAGCCGGACCGACACCGCGGGGGTGATCCGGGGGATCAGTCGCGAGAAGCCCGATCTGCCGGGAGCCGCCGACCGGGTGCAGCTGTGGCCGCACCGGCACGGCACGGATGCCATGTTCATCTCCCTGCTGCAGAAGGGTCGGTAGGGTAGCGGCATGGCCCTCCGGATCAACCCGAGCATCCTCACCGCCGACTTCGCGAACCTGGAGAGCGAGCTCGCCTCGATCGCCACAGCCGATCTGGTGCACGTCGACGTGATGGACAACCACTTCGTGCCCAATCTCACCTTCGGCCCCCGGATGGTCGAGCGGCTCGCCGAGGTCTCTCCGATACCGCTCGACGTGCATCTCATGATCGAGGATCCCGACCGCTGGGCCGCGGGCTACGCCGAGGCCGGTGCCTTCTCGGTCACCTTCCACGCCGAGGCCGCCGCCGACCCCGTCGCCATCGCCCGGCGCCTGCGCTCCCTGGGCTGCCGGGCTGGGATCGCCGTGAAGCCGGGCACCCCGGTCGAGCCGTACCTCGACGCGCTGGCCGAGTTCGACCAGGTGCTGGTGATGACCGTCGAGCCGGGCTTCGGCGGGCAGGCGTTCCTGCCCGCCGTACTGCCCAAGCTCGGCCTGCTCTCGAAGGCGGTGGCGGGCTCCGGGCTCGACGTCTGGCTCCAGGTGGACGGCGGCATCAACGCCGAGACGATCCGGGCGGCCGCGGATGCGGGTGCGGACACCTTCGTGGCCGGCTCCAGCGTCTTCGACGGGCGCTCCGACCCCGCCGAGAGGATCGCGGAGCTCAGGGCGGCGGTCGCCGGGCACCGGCACTGAACGAGCATCGAGCCGCAGGGCCGGCGGAAAGCCGTGCCTCCGGGGCTCCGTGGTGCTTTGATGGTCTGCATGGACGACATGGACGGATCATCGAGGACCAAGCCCGAGGTCGACTTCTACCCCGGCGAGCCGCCGACGGAGCTGGAGATCGCCGATCTGGAGACCGGCGAGGGCGCGGAGGCGATGCCCGACGACACCGTGACGGTGCACTATGTGGGCGTCGATCTCGAGTCGGGCGAGGAGTTCGACTCGTCCTGGGAGCGCGGGCAGCCGATCCGCTTCCCGCTGGGCAGCCTGATCGCCGGCTGGCAGCAGGGCATCCCGGGGATGCGGGTCGGCGGACGGCGGCAGCTGGTCGTGCCGCCCGCGCTGGGCTACGGCCCGGCCGGCACGGGCCATCAGCTCTCCGGGTGCACGCTCATCTTCGTGATCGACCTGCTCGGCGTCGGCTGAGACGACGGCGCGGCCCGCCCCCGCCGCCTAGTAGCCTTAGACGCGTGAAGACGTTCGAGGAGCTGTTCGCCGAGCTGAGCGAGAAGGCCGTCTCCCGGCCGGCCGGCTCGGGCACCGTCGAGGAGCTCGACGCCGGCGTCCACGCCATCGGCAAGAAGATCGTCGAGGAGGCCGCCGAGGTGTGGATGGCCGCCGAGCACGAGGGCCGGGACCGCACCGCCGAGGAGGTCTCCCAGCTGCTCTACCACCTCCAGGTGCTCATGATCGCCTGCCGCCTCACCCCCGCCGACGTCTACCGGCACCTCTGACCCGTCGACCGAAGAGAACCATCCATGCTGAGAATCGCGGTACCCAACAAGGGCTCGCTGGCCGAGACGGCTGCCCAGATGCTGCTGGAGGCCGGCTACACCGGCCGTCGCGACCCCAAAGAGCTCACAGTCATCGACCCGAAGAACGAGGTCGAGTTCTTCTATCTCCGGCCCCGGGACATCGCCACCTACGTCGGCTCGGGGGCCCTCGACGTGGGCATCACCGGTCGTGACCTCCTGCTCGACTCCGGCTCGCCGGCCATCGAGATCGCCTGCCTGGAGTTCGCCGCATCCACGCTGCGCTTCGCCGCCCCCGCCGGGACCTTCAGCGAGCTAGGCGAGCTGGCCGGCCGGCGCATCGCCACCAGCTTCCCGGGGCTCGTGGGCTCCTTCCTCGACGCCGCGGGAGTGCCGGTGGAGCTGATCACCCTCGACGGTGCGGTGGAGTCCGCGGTCGCGCTCGGCGTCGCCGACGCCGTCGCCGACGTGGTCGAGACCGGCACGACGCTGCGACGACAGGGCCTGGAGGTCTTCGGCCCGGTCATCCTCGACTCGGCCGCCGTGCTCATCAGCAATGCGCACGACACCCCAGGGCTCGACGTGCTGCTGCGCCGCTTCCAGGGCGTGCTCGTGGCCCGCCGCTATGTGCTCATGGACTACGACCTGCCGACGAAGTTCCTCGCCGAGGCGACCGCGATCGCCCCGGGCATGGAATCGCCCACCGTCTCCCCGCTGCAGGACAGCCGATGGGTGGCCGTGCGCGTCATGGTCCCCAAGGCCGAGACCAACCAGATCATGGACCGGCTCTACGATCTGGGCGCCCGGGCGATCCTGGTCAGCCCGATCCACGCGGCGAGGCTCTAGCCATGGCCGTCGCGATCAGGGTGATCCCCTGCCTGGACGTCGCCGCCGGCCGGGTGGTGAAGGGCGTCAACTTCCGCGATCTGCGGGACGCCGGCGACCCCGTCTCCCTCGCCCGCGAGTACTTCGAGCAGGGCGCGGACGAGCTCACCTTCCTCGATGTGACCGCGACCGTGGACGAGCGGCAGACCACCTACGACGTGGTGCGGGCCACCGCCGAGCAGGTCTTCATCCCGCTGACCGTGGGCGGCGGCGTGCGCAGCGTCGAAGACGTCACCCGGCTGCTGGCCAGCGGGGCGGACAAGATCGGCGTCAACAGCGCCGCGATCGCCCGCCCCGCGCTGATCGACGAGATCGCCGCCCGCTACGGCTCGCAGGTCGTCGTACTCTCCCTCGACGTCAAGCGCTCGGAGGGCACGCCCTCGGGCTTCACCGTGACCACCCACGGCGGGCGCGGCGAGACCGGCCTGGACGCCCTGGCCTGGGCCGCCGAGGGGATCGAGCGCGGCGCCGGCGAGCTGCTGGTGAACTCGATCGACGCGGACGGCACGAAGAACGGCTTCGACCTGGAGCTCATCGCCGCCATGCGCGGCCTGGCCGCCGTGCCGGTGATCGCCTCGGGGGGAGCGGGCGCGGCCGCCGACTTCCCGCCCGCGGCCCGGGCGGGAGCCGATGCCGTGCTCGCCGCATCCGTCTTCCACTCCGGGGAGCTCACCATCGGCGACGTCAAGCGGGAGCTGGCCGAGGCGGGATTGGCGACCAGATGACCGGGGAGCAGAGCATCGAGTCGGCGCTGGCGCTCGCCCGCTTCGACGCGGACGGGCTGCTGCCCGCGGTCGTCCAGCAGTGGGACAGCGGCGAGGTGCTCATGGTGGCCTATATGGATGCCGAGGCCCTGCGACGCACCCTGACCGAGGGCCGGGTGACCTTCTGGTCCCGCTCGCGGCGGGAGTACTGGCGCAAGGGCGACACCTCGGGCAACCGCCAATACCTGCGCTCCGCAGCGCTGGACTGCGATGGGGACGCGATCCTGCTCCGCGTCGAGCAGCTCGGCCCCGCCTGCCACACGGGGGAGCGTTCCTGCTTCGACGTGCATCCGATCGCCGCGACGGAAGGGCAGCCGGATGCATGAGACCACCACCCCGGAGGGCTTCGCCGGCCTGCTGTCCGGGCACCGGGTCATCCCCGTGATCCGGGAGGTGTTCGCCGACGGGGAGACCCCGGTCGGCGTCTACCGCAAGCTCGCCGACGGGGCGCCCGGCACCTTCCTGCTGGAGTCGGCGGAGCAGGGCGGCATCTGGTCGCGCTACTCCTTCGTCGGGGCGGCATCCTTCGGCGTGCTCACCCAGGACGGCGACCGCGTGGCGTGGCTGGACTACGGCCTGACGGCTGAGCGCGCCTTCGGCGGCGAGGCCCCGGCTGCGGCGCTGGATGCCCTCTCCCGGCTGCATGAGCGCTGGGCGACACCGGCGGTGCCCGGGCACCCGCCGCTCACCGGGGGATTGGTGGGCTTCATCGGCTGGGAGGCGGTCCGGCAGCTGGAGCACCTGCCCCACGCCCCGGCCGCCGACTACGCCGTCCCCGGACAGGCCTTCGCCTTCGTCTCCGAGCTCGCGGTGCTCGATCACCGCACCGGCTCGGTGCTGCTGATCGCCTCGGTCCTCAACGACGGCACGGAGAGCGCCGACCGGCTCTGGCGGGATGCCCAGGCGCGGCTGGACGCCCTGCAGGGCCGGCTGGCCCGCCCGGCCGAGGCCTGGCTGGCCGAGGTCGACCTGGCGACGGAGCCCCGGCCGGCCGCTCGGACCCGGCCGGAGGACTTCACCGGTGCGATCGAGGCGGCCAAGCGCTACATCCGCGAAGGCGATGTGTTCCAGGTGGTCATCTCCCAGCGCTTCGACCACGAGGTCGTGGCGCACCCCATCGACGTCTACCGGGTGCTGCGGACGCTGAACCCGAGCCCCTACATGTACCTGCTCTCCCTGGAGCCCGTGCAGGGCGAGGCGTACTGGATCGTCGGATCATCGCCCGAGGCCATGGTGAAGGTGCAGGACGGCCGGGCCTATATGCATCCGATCGCCGGATCGAAGCCCCGCGGCGGCACGCCGGAGGAGGACGTCGCCCTCGCCGATGTGCTGGAGCACGACCCCAAGGAGCGGGCGGAGCACCTCATGCTCGTCGACCTGGCCCGCAACGATCTGCTCAAGGTCTGCCGGCCGGGCAGCGTCGAGGTCACCGAGTTCATGCAGGTCGAGCGCTTCAGCCACATCATGCATCTGGTCTCCTCGGTCGAGGGCGACGTCAGGGCGGGGGTCGCGCCGGTCGACGTCTTCCGGGCGACCTTCCCGGCCGGCACCCTCTCCGGCGCTCCCAAGCCCCGTGCGCTGGAGATCATCGACGAGCTCGAGCCCGCCCAGCGCGGGGTGTACGGGGGAGTGGTGGGATACCTCTCGTTCTCGGGAGACCTCGACCTGGCGATCGCCATCCGCACCGTGACGATCTCCGGCGGGATCGCCCGGGTGCAGGCCGGGGCCGGCCTGGTCGCCGACTCCGATCCGGCCTCCGAGCATCAGGAGTCGCAGAACAAGGCGGCGGCACCGCTGCGGGCCGTGGCCATCGCGAACGCCATGAGGAGGGTCCGATGACCACGACCGGCGGCGGCGCGCGGAGGCTCAAGGCCCTCACCTTGCTGGCCGGGGTCGCGATCGCGGGGCTGAGCATGCTCGCCTGGACCGGATCGTGGTTCGCGGTGCGGCTCGCCTCCGCGCAATCGGCGCCGCCCGCCGGCAGCGAGGTCGCCGTGACAGGCGGCACGGCCGCGCCGGCCCTCATCGCCCTGAGCCTGGCCGGCCTGGCGATCGTGGCCGCGCTGGCGCTGGCCGGCCGCGCCTTCCGCGCCGTGCTGGCCGTCCTGCACGCCCTCATCGGCGCCTGCGTGCTGCTCTCCGCGATCCTGGCCCTGGCGGACCCCCTCAAGGCCTCTGCGCCGGCTCTGACCAAGGCCACCGGGATCGCCGGCACGGCGTCCCTCAGGACCCTGGTGTCCTCCGTCGAGTCCTCGCCCTGGCCCTGGGTCGCCATCGCCTCGGGGGTGCTGGCGGTCGCCCTGGGCATCCTCATCCTCGTCACCGGCCGGCGCTGGCCCGCCTCCTCCCGTCGCTACACGAGGTTCGCAGCCGAGGACGGCCGGCACAGCGCCGTCGACGACTGGGACGAGCTCAGCGAGGGCATCGATCCGACCGAGACCCGACCGCCGGGCGGGGAGGGCTGAGCCCCTCGCCGAGCCCGCTCCGGCTAGACTGGGTGCGTAGCACGCCCAGCGAGAAACAGGAGCGAGATGAGCGTCGATATCGCAGACCCCGGCCATGGCAACTCGATCGCGGCTTGGACGGCCGTCGCGATCATGCTGGTCGGCGTCCTCACCGGCACGGTCGCGTTCTTCCTGGTCGGCAACGGCATGGTCGGGCTGACCTGGCTGGTCTGGGCCTCGGTCGGCATCGTCCTGGCCGGACTGCTGGTCGGGCTCATCCTCTACCTGCTGGGCTACGGCGTCCGCGGGGCGAAGACGCTCCAGAAGAAAGCCCATTGACTCGGTGCTGGCAGAACTGATCGCCGGAGCCGTCCAAGACGCTTCGGAGCGGCGCCTCGAGCGCACCCTGGCGCAGGTGGAGAAGGCCGCCCTGGCCCGCCCGCCGGCTCTCGACGCCGTGGCGGCGCTACAACCCGCACCGGGCGTGAAGATCATCGCCGAGGTCAAGCGGTCCAGCCCCTCGCGCGGGGTGCTGGCCGAGATCGGCGATCCGGCGGCCCTGGCGGACAGCTACCAGGCCGGCGGGGCGAGCGCCATCAGCGTGCTCACCGAGGGTCGTCGCTTCGGCGGCTCGCTGGCCGACCTCGAGCAGGTGCGCGAGGCCGTCTCGGTGCCGGTGCTGCGCAAGGACTTCATCGTGGAGCCCTATCAGGTGCTCGAGGCGCGCGCTGCAGGCGCCGATCTGGTGCTGCTCATCGTCGCCGCCCTCGACCAGACCTCCCTCGCCCGGCTCCACGAGCTCATCCGGCAGCTCGGGATGTCGGCGCTGGTCGAGGCCCATTCGGCGGACGAGGTGATGCGCGCCGTCGACCTGGGCGCCGAGATCATCGGCGTGAACGCCCGCGATCTGCGGACCTTCGAGCTCGACAGCGGCCTCTTCGGCCGGCTCGCCGGGCACATCCCCGCGGGCACCGTCAAGATCGCCGAGTCGGCGGTGAAGTCCGCCGAGGACGTCGCCAGATACCGCGCCGCCGGAGCGGATGTGGTGCTGATCGGCGAGGCTCTGGTCACCTCCGACCCCATCGCCTCGCTCCGAGAGTTCCTGGCCGCCGGATGAGCCTGCGTGCCGCGTCCGGGCCGTACTTCGGGGAGTACGGCGGGCGATTCGTCCCCGAGTCCCTAGTGGCCGCCCTGGACGAGCTGACCATCGCCTACGAGGCCGCCCGGACCGATCCCTCCTTCGCGGCCGAGTTGGCCGGCCTGCACGCCTCCTACACCGGACGGCCGTCGCCCATCACCGAGGTCCCCCGCTTCGCGCGGCATGCCGGCGGCGCCCGCGTCTTCCTGAAGCGCGAGGATCTCAACCACACCGGCTCCCACAAGATCAACAACGTGCTGGGGCAGGCGCTCCTGACCCGGCGCATCGGCAAGACCCGCGTGATCGCCGAGACCGGGGCGGGGCAGCACGGCGTCGCGACGGCGACGGCAGCGGCCCTGTTCGGCCTCGAGTGCGTCATCTACATGGGCGAGGTCGACACCGAGCGCCAGGCCCTGAACGTCGCCAGGATGCGGCTGCTCGGCGCGGAGGTCGTCCCGGTGACCACGGGCTCGCGCACCCTCAAAGACGCCATCAACGAGGCGATGCGCGATTGGGTGACCAATGTCGCGACGACCAACTACCTCTTCGGGACCGTGGCGGGCCCGCATCCCTTCCCCACCATGGTCCGCGACTTCCAGAAGATCATCGGCGAGGAGGCCCGCGAGCAGCTGCTGGCGACGACGGGACGGCTCCCCGACGCCGTCGCCGCCTGCGTGGGCGGCGGGTCGAACGCGATCGGCATCTTCGACGCCTTCCTCGACGACGAGGGCGTCGCCCTCTACGGCTTCGAGGCCGCCGGGGAGGGCGCCGAGACGCCGCGCCACGCCTCGACCATCACCAAGGGACGACCGGGAGTGCTGCACGGGGCGCGGAGCTATCTGCTGCAGGACGAGGACGGCCAGACCATGGAGTCCCATTCGATCTCGGCCGGGCTCGACTACCCCGGCGTGGGGCCGGAGCACGCCTGGCTCGCCGACCTCGGCCGCGTCCACTACCTCCCCGTGACGGATGCCGACGCCATGGAGGCGCTCCGGCTGCTCTCCCGGACGGAGGGCATCATCCCCGCGATCGAGTCCGCGCACGCCCTCGCCGGCGTCCTGCCGCTGGGCAGGGAGCTGGGGCCGGAGGCCACCATCCTCGTCAGCCTCAGCGGCCGCGGGGACAAGGACATGGAGACCGCGGGCGCCTACTTCGACCTGCTCGAGGCCGGAGGACCGGCATGAGCACGGCGAGCGCCGGCCCGCGGCGCAGCGTGAGCGGGGTGCTCCGGGAACGGGGACGAGACTCGAAGGGAGCGGTCGTCGGCTATCTCCCCGTCGGCTTCCCCGATCTGGCGACCAGCATCGAGGCCGCCGTCGCCCTGGCCGAGAACGGCTTCGACATCATCGAGCTGGGCCTGCCCTACTCCGACCCGGTGATGGACGGCCCGGTCATCCAGAGGGCGACCCAGGCGGCCCTGGCAGCCGGGTTCCGGGTGTCGCAGGCGTTCGACGCCGTCGCCTCCATCACCGAGCGCACCGGCGTCCCGGTCGTGCTGATGACCTATTGGAACCTCGTGCTGCAGTACGGCGTCCAGCGGTTCTCCGAGCAGCTGGCCGCCGCCGGGGGAGCGGGGGCGATCACCCCCGACCTCATCCCCGACGAGGCATCGGAGTGGCTCGCCGCCGCCCGGGCGAACGGCCTCGACCACATCTTCCTGGCCGCCCCCTCATCCACCGACGAGAGGCTGGCGTCCGTCGTGCGGCAGAGCAGCGGGTTCGTCTACGCGGTCTCGACCATGGGCATAACCGGCGCCCGCAGCGATGTCGACGCCGCCGCGCGGTCGCTGGTCTCCCGGCTGCGCGACCAGGGGGGATCGGAGGTCTGCGTCGGCCTGGGCATCTCCACGGCCGCCCAGGTCAGCGAGGTGCTCGAGTACGCGGACGGGGCCATCATCGGCTCGGCCCTGATCAGCGCACTCGCCGAGGGAGGCGTCCGAGGGTTGGCCTCCGCTGCGGCTACGCTTTCGAGCGGTACTAGGCTGAGCTAGGCCCCCGTCCCTGCGAGAAAGGCGTCCAGGCTCTTGACCCTCCCCGCTGCAGTGCTCCTGAGCACAGCCCCTCTGAGCATCCCGAGCCCCAGCTACGACTGGCAGGTCTTCAACGTCGGCCAATGGCTGCGAGACATCGGCCTGAGCTGGTTCGGCTACGACATCAACGTCCACACCTACGCGCTGTGCATCCTCGCCGGCATCATCGCCGCGGTCGTCGTGACCGGCTACCGCCTGAAGCGTCGGGGCGCCGACCCCTGGGTGATCGTGGACATCGCGCTCTGGGCGGTGCCGCTCGGCATCATCGGCGGCCGGGTCTTCCACGTGATCACCCACCCCGACGACTACTTCGGCCCGGGCAAGGACCTGCTGAAGACGCTCTACATCTGGGAGGGCGGACTGGCGATCTTCGGCGCCCTCATCCTCGGCGCCGTCGGGGCGATCATCGGCTGCCGCCTCGCCGGGGTGCGGTTCTGGAGCTTCGCCGACGCCCTGGCGCCCGGGCTACTGCTCGCCCAGGCCTTCGGGAGGCTCGGCAACTATTTCAACCACGAGCTCTACGGTCTGCCGACCGACCTGCCCTGGGGGCTGCAGATCGAGTCCACGAACCCGGCCTACCCGCCCGGACTGCCGGATGGCACCCTCTTCCACCCCACCTTCCTCTACGAGATCCTCTGGAACCTGGTGGGCATCGCGGTCATCCTGTTCTTCGAGCGCAAGCTGCGTCTGCAGTGGGGCAAGGTGCTCGGGCTCTACCTGATCTGGTACGGGATCGGACGAAGCTACCTGGAGTCGATCCGCATCGACCCCAGCGAGGTCTTCTTCGGCATCCGCACCAACATCTGGGCCGCCTGGGCCGCGATCGTGGTCGGTATCCTCATCATCGCGATCCAGCGCCGCCGGCACCCCGGCTGTGAACCGGGCGTCTATCTGCCCGGCCGCGAGTGGCACAGGCCCGTCGATGCGGTACACTCCGAAGACACTTATTCGGAAAGCGAGCTCTCCGGTGAAGACGCCGACGGCCCGGCACAGGGCGATGCCGTGAACAAGGCGACGTCCTCCGCGTAAGTGGCAGCCTGAACGCCGACACGAACGGCGTGGCCGATGAACCGGATCCGGCAGCGACCCGCGCAGCATTCGATCCGGCCCCACCCACCCGGCATCCTGCCGCGGTGCCCATGGGCCAGCGCCGTCCCTTGCGTCCCTGATTCAAGTCCCTGATTCACCGTGAGGACGGTTCGTCGATGACTCACACCTCGACTTTCTCCCGGTTCAGCGCCGCCCCGGCGGTGGCCGGAATGTACGACACGGCCCTCGATCACGACGCCTGCGGCCTCGCCATGGTCGCCACGCTCCGCGGGGTGCCCGGGCACGACATCGTCGAGTCCGCACTGCGGGCCCTCGGCAACCTGGAGCACCGCGGGGCGATCGGCTCCGACGCGGGCACCGGCGACGGGGCGGGCATCATGACCCAGATCCCGGATGCCTTCCTCCGCGAGGCGACGGAGCTGCCGCTGCCGCGGGCGGGCCGCTACATCGCCGGCATGGCCTTCCTGCCGACCGAGGCCAAGGAGCGGAACGCGGTCAAGAAGGCGGTCAAGTCCCTGGCCTCGCAGGAGGGCTTGGAGGTGCTCGGCTGGCGGGAGGTGCCGGTCGATCCCGGCGTCATCGGCACGCTCGCCCGGCAGGCCATGCCCGCCTTCGAACTGCTGCTGTTGCAGGGGTCGCGTCGCGGGGCGCAGCAGGTCCAGGGCATCGAGCTCGACCGGCGGGCCTTCCGACTGCGCAAGCGGGCCGAGCGGGAGCTGCAGCTGTACTTCCCCTCGCTCTCGTGCCGGACCATCGTCTACAAGGGCATGGTCACGGCGCCGCAGCTCGAGGCGTTCTATCCGGATCTCTCCGACCCCCGCTTCACCAGCAGACTGGCCCTGGTGCACTCGCGGTTCTCGACGAACACCTTCCCGTCCTGGCCCCTCGCCCACCCCTTCCGGATGATCGCGCACAACGGGGAGATCAACACCATCCAGGGCAACCGCAACTGGATGCGGGCCCGGCAGTCCCAGCTGAGTTCCGAGCTGCTGGGCGATCTGACGCCCCTGCTTCCGATCGTCACGCCCGGGGGGAGCGACTCGGCCTCCTTCGACGAGGTGCTGGAGCTGCTCACCCTGGCCGGGCGCTCCCTGCCGCACGCCATGATGATGATGATCCCCGAGGCCTACGAGAACGAGCCCGGCCTCGACCCGGTGCGCCGCTCCTTCTACGAGTACAACTCGATGCTGATGGAGCCATGGGACGGGCCGGCCGCGATGCTGTTCACCGACGGCTCCCTGGTGGGCGCGACCCTCGACCGCAACGGCCTGCGTCCCGGGCGCTACCTGGTCACCGACGACGGCCTGGTGGTGCTGGCCAGCGAGGCGGGGGTGCTCGACATCGAGCCGAGCCGGATCGTGCGGAAGGGTCGCCTGCAGCCGGGGAAGATGTTCCTCGTCGACACCGAGGCCGGACGGCTCATCGAGGACGACGAGATCAAGGACGACCTGGCCGCCTCCCAGCCCTGGGCGGAGTGGCTGGAGCAGGAGCGGATCAACCTCCGGGATCTCCCGGAGCGCGAGCACATCGTGCACACGCCGGCATCGGTGACCCGGAGGCAGCGGACCTTCGGCTACACCGAGGAGGAGGTGAACGTGCTGTTGGCGCCGATGGCCCAGACCGGGGCCGAGCCGATCGGCGCCATGGGCTCCGACACGCCGGTCGCCGTGCTCTCCGACCGGCCGCGGCTGCTCTTCGACTACTTCGCCCAGCAATTCGCCCAGGTGACGAACCCGCCTCTGGACAGCATCCGCGAGAAGATCGTCACCTCCATGCGGCTCGGTCTCGGCCCCGAGGGCAACCTCCTGGCCGCCACGCCCCAGCACGCGCGCCAGGTGATGGTGGACTTCCCCGTGATCGACAACGACGAGCTGGCCAAGATCCAGCACATCGTCGGCGACGACGGGCAGCGGGCCACCGTCACCATCAAGGGCATCTACCGCTTCGACGAGGGCGAGCAGGCCATGGAGCACCGCCTCGAGGCGATCTGCCGCGAGGCCGATGCGGCGATCGAGCGGGGGGCCTCGTTCCTGGTGCTCTCGGACCGGGACTCGAACAAGGATCTCGCTCCGATCCCGACGCTGCTGCTCACCGCGGCCGTGCACCACCACCTGATCCGGCGGGAGGACCGCCTCAAGGTCGGCATCATCGTCGAGGCCGGCGATGTGCGCGAAGTGCACCACGTCGCACTCCTGGTGGGCTACGGGGCCTCGGCCGTGAACCCCTATCTGGCGATGGAGAGCGCCGAGGACCTGGTGCGTCGCGGCGCCATCCCGGGGGTGACGCCCGAGCAGGCCGTGCAGAACATCATCAAGGCGCTCGGCAACGGCGTGCTCAAGATCATGTCCAAGATGGGCATCTCGACCGTCTCGTCCTACGCCGGCGCCCAGACCTTCGAGGCGATCGGGCTGAGCCGCGAGTTCGTGGACCGCTACTTCACCGGCACCATCTCCCGGCTCGGCGGCGTCGGCATCGACGTGATCGCCGCCGAGAACCTCGCTCGGCACACCAGCGCCTATCCCGACGAGCCGGCGGCCACCGCGCATGAGCGGCTGAACACGGGCGGCGAGTACAAGTGGCGGCGGGGCGGACCGCCGCATCTCTTCAACCCCGACACCGTCTTCCGCCTGCAGCACTCGACCCGCACCCGCCGCTACGACATCTTCCGCGACTACACCCGTCTCATCGACGAGCAGGCCGAGAACCTGATGACCCTGCGCGGCCTGTTCACGCTGCGGAAGGGCACGCGGCCGGCGGTCCCGCTGGAGGAGGTCGAGCCGGTCTCCTCGATCGTGCGCCGCTTCGCGACCGGGGCGATGAGCTACGGCTCCATCAGCGCCGAAGCCCACGAGACGCTCGCCATCGCCATGAACAGCATGGGGGCCAAGAGCAACACGGGGGAGGGCGGGGAGGACCTCGATCGCCTCCTCGACCCCCGGCGGCGCAGCGCGATCAAGCAGGTGGCCTCCGCCCGCTTCGGCGTCACCAGCATGTATCTGACCCACGCCGACGACCTGCAGATCAAGATGGCCCAGGGCGCCAAACCCGGCGAGGGCGGTCAGCTGCCCTCCTCCAAGGTCTACCCGTGGATCGCCCGGACCCGGCATGCGACCCCCGGCGTCGGCCTGATCAGCCCGCCGCCGCACCACGACATCTACTCGATCGAGGACCTCAAACAGCTCATCTTCGACCTGAAGCGCGCCAATCCGGCCGCCCGCATCCACGTCAAGCTGGTCAGCCAATCGGGAATCGGAGCGGTCGCGGCGGGCGTGGCCAAGGCACTGGCCGACGTCGTGCTGGTCTCCGGGCACGACGGCGGCACCGGGGCCAGCCCGCTCAGTTCGCTGAAGCACGCCGGTACCCCCTGGGAGCTGGGGCTGGCGGAGACCCAGCAGACCCTGATGCTCAACGGGATGCGCGACCGGGTGGTCGTGCAGGTCGACGGCCAGCTGAAGACGGGTCGCGACGTCGTCGTCGCCGCACTGCTGGGTGCCGAGGAGTTCGGCTTCGCCACCGCCCCGCTGGTGGTCTCCGGCTGCGTCATGATGCGCGCCTGCCATCTGGACACCTGTCCGGTGGGGGTCGCGACGCAGAACCCCGAGCTGCGCGCCCGCTTCAGCGGCAAGCCCGAGTTCGTGGTGAACTTCTTCGAGTTCATCGCGGAGGAGGTCCGCGAGCATCTGGCAGGCCTCGGCTTCCGCTCCATCGCCGAGGCCGTGGGGCACCGCGAACTGCTCGACGTCGATGCGGCCGTCCGGCATTGGAAGACGGAGGGGCTCGACCTCGGCCCGATCCTCGCCGGGCCCGAGCTGCCCGCCGATGCGCCGCGCTCCCGCACGACCAGCCAGGATCACGAGCTGGAGAAGCACTTCGACAACGAGCTGATCCGGCTCTGCGCCCCCGCCCTCGACCAGGGGGTCCCCGTCGCGCTCGAGCTGCCGGTGCACAACACCGACCGCGCCGTCGGGACCATGCTCGGTCACGAGGTGACCAGGCGCCACGGCGTCGAGGGGCTGCTGGGCGGGACCATCGACATCACCCTGACCGGCTCCGCCGGCCAATCCCTCGGCGCGTTCCTCCCGCCGGGCATCACCCTGCGGCTGCAGGGCGACAGCAACGACTACGTCGGCAAGGGGCTCTCCGGCGGACGGCTCGTGCTCCGACCGGATCGCAACAGCGTCTATCCGGCGGAGCGCAACGTGATCGCCGGGAACGTGATCGGATACGGAGCGACCCAGGGCAGCATGTTCATCCGCGGCATCGTGGGGGAGCGCTTCCTGGTGCGCAACTCGGGCGCCACCGCGGTGGTCGAGGGCGTCGGCGACCACGCCCTCGAGTACATGACCGGCGGGCTGGCGCTCATCCTCGGCCGCACCGGACGCAATCTGGGCGCCGGGATGTCCGGGGGGACGGCATACGTCTACCGTCTCCGGCCGGAGCGGGTCAACCGGGAGGCGCTGCAGGCGGGCGAGCTGGCCCTGCTGCCGCTGGGCAGCGCCGATCAGGCGATCGTGCACGATCTCCTCGAGCAGCACCAGGCCGAGACCGGGTCGATGCTCGCCGCCCGCATGCTCGCGGACTTCGAGGAGATCGTGCGGGCCTTCGTCAAAGTGCTGCCGCGGGACTTCTCGGCGGTGCTGGCGGCTCGGCAGAGCGCGATCGAGGAAGGGCTGGATCCCGACGGAGAGATCGTCTGGGAGCGGATATTGGAGGTCACCGGTGGCTGATCCCAAAGGATTCCTGAAGACCCGCGAGCGGGAGCTGCCTGCCCGCCGACCGGTGCAGGTGCGCCTGATGGACTGGAAAGAGGTCTACGAGCCCGGGGACGGCGAGGTGCTCAAGCGCCAGGCCGGCCGCTGCATGGACTGCGGTGTGCCGTTCTGCCATCAGGGCTGCCCGCTGGGCAATCTCATCCCGGAGTGGAACGACCTGATCCGGCGCGGCGAGGGACGTCAGGCGGCCGAGCGGCTGCACGCCACCAACAACTTCCCGGAGCTGACCGGGAGGCTGTGCCCGGCGCCCTGCGAGAGCTCCTGCGTGCTGGGGATCAACCAGCCTCCGGTGACCATCAAGCTCGTCGAGCAGTCCATCATCGACCAGGCGTTCGCGGCGGGCTGGGTCGAGCCGCATCCGCCCGAGCGGATGACCGGAAAGTCGGTCGCCGTCGTCGGATCCGGTCCCGCCGGCCTGGCCGCGGCGCAGCAGCTGACCCGGGCCGGGCACACGGTCGTGGTCTTCGAGCGCGACGACCGGATCGGCGGCCTGGCGCGCTACGGCATCCCCGACTTCAAGTTCGAGAAGCAGCCCCTCGACGCCCGGCTCTACCAGATGCGAGCCGAGGGCACCCGGTTCCGCCCGGGCGTGGAGATCGGGGTCGACCTCAGCTGGGCGGAGCTGCGGGAGCGCTACGACGCCGTCGTGATCGCGACGGGGGCCCTGGCGGGGCGGGACCTGCCCATCCCCGGCCGGGACCTGAGCGGCATCCACCTGGCCATGGACTACCTGGTGCAGCAGAACCGCGTCGGCGCGGGGGATGTGGTGGAGAACCAGATCACCGCCCAGGGCAAGCATGTCGTGGTGCTCGGCGGCGGCGACACCGGGGCCGACTGCATCGGCACCGCCCACCGGCAGCTGGCCTTGAGCGTGACCAATCTCGCGATCGGAACGCAGCCGCCGGCCGAGCGCCCGGCTCACCAGCCCTGGCCCGTCCATCCGCTGCTCTTCGAGGTGTCGAGCTCTCACGAGGAAGGCGGCGAGCGACGCTACCTCGCCTCGACGGTGGAGTTCCTCGGCGGCCCGGACGGCGCCGTCAGAGGAATCCGCGTCGCGGAGACCGAGTACGTGGACGGCCGGCGCGTCCCGAAGTCCGGAACCGAGAAGGACATCCCCGCCGACCTGGTGATCCTCGCCCTGGGGTTCACCGGCGGCCGCAATGAGCTGCTGGTCGGCCAGCTCGGCACGCCAGAGGACGGGCACGGGAACATCGCACGGGGGGACGACTACCAGACGAGCCAGCCCGGCGTCTTCGTGGCCGGCGACGCGGGACGCGGCCAGTCCCTCATCGTGTGGGCCATCGCGGAGGGGCGCGCGGCGGCGGCGGGCGTCGACCGGTACCTGCAGGGGGACACCAAGCTGCCCTCGCCGGTGCGGCCCACCGACAGGCCGATCGGCGTCTAGCCGAGATGCTCTAGCCTGGGTAGTTCAACAACGTTGTCGAGAACAAAGGAAGAAATGAGACGAGCTAAGATCGTCGCCACGCTCGGGCCGGCGACATCCAGCTACGAGAGCATCCGCGCGATCATCGATGCCGGGGTGGATGTCGCTCGCATGAACCTCAGCCATGGCAGCTACGACGTGCACGAAGAGGTCTATGCGAACGTCCGGCGCGCCAGTGCCGACGTCGGCCGGGCCGTGGCCGTGCTCGTCGATCTGCAGGGGCCGAAGATCCGGCTCGGCAAGTTCGCCGACGGGCCCTACGATCTGGCCGTCGGCGACACCTTCAAGATCACCACCGAGGATGTCCTCGGCGACCGGACGATCGCCTCGACCACCTTCAAGGGGCTGCCCCAGGACGTGAAGCCCGGCGATCCGCTGCTCATCGACGACGGCAAGGTCACCCTCCGCGTGGTCTCCACCGACGACACCGTCGTCACCACGACCGTCGAGGTGCCGGGAGCCGTCTCGAACAACAAGGGGATCAACCTGCCCGGCGTCGCCGTGAGCGTCCCGGCGCTCTCGGAGAAGGACGAGGCGGACCTGCGCTGGGGGCTGCGGCTCGGCGCCGACTACATCGCCCTCTCCTTCGTGCGCAACGCCGACGACATCGACCGGGTGCACGAGATCATGGCCGAGGAGGGCATCAAGGTGCCCGTCATCGCCAAGATCGAGAAGCCCCAGGCCGTGGAGAGCCTCGAGGCGATCATCGACGCCTTCGACGCCATCATGGTCGCCCGGGGCGACCTGGGCGTGGAGCTGCCCCTGGAGGCGGTGCCGATCGTGCAGAAGCACGCCATCGAGCTGGCGCGGCGGATGGCCAAGCCGATCATCGTCGCGACCCAGATGCTGGAGTCGATGATCTCCAGCCCCCGTCCGACCCGCGCCGAGGCATCCGACTGCGCCAACGCGGTGCTCGACGGCGCCGACGCGCTCATGCTCAGCGGCGAGACGAGCGTCGGCGAGTTCCCGGTGATCACGGTGCAGACGATGGCCCGCATCATCGAGTCGACCGAGGAGCACGGCCTGGAGCGGATCGCTGCGCTGGGCACCAGGCCCAAGACCCAGGGCGGGGCGATCACGGCAGCGGCCGCGGAGGTGGCCGAGTTCGTCGGCGCCAAGTACCTCTGCGTCTTCACCGAGACGGGCGACTCGGTGCGCCGGATGACGCGGCTGCGTGCCAAGATCCCGGTGCTGGGCTTCACCCCCTCCGAGGGAATCCTGCGCCGGATGGCCCTGATCTGGGGCGTGAGGAGCTTCCAGACCGCCCGGGTCACCCACACCGACCAGATGTTCATCCAGGTGGACGAGGTGATGCTGAGGGAGGGCCTGGCCGAGATCGGCGACAAGGTCGTCGTGATCGCGGGAACGCCTCCCGGGATCTCCGGCTCCACCAACGACCTCCGCGTGCATCGGGTCGGCGACGCGCACAACCAGGTCGCGCCCGCCTACGCGAAGTGACCTCGGCCGCCCGGGTCGGCGAGCCGCGCCTGCGGCGTGTCGAGACTGCCCACTCTTGATCTCCGCCGCTCCCGGGGCTTGACTGGTGCGGGAGGCGTGCCATGAGGGCGAACGGCTGGATGCTGCTAGTCATGACCGTCTGCGCGATCCCGCTCGCGGTCGGGATCGCGACCGCGCAGACCTGGCCGTCCTACGTCACCTATGCGGCCTGGGGGGTGTTCGCCCTCCTCGCCGTCGTCAACGCGCTGCGCCGCAAGACCCGGGGGAGCTCGTCCGGCGGGATGGCCGGCGCCGGAGATGTGTACAACGAGCTCTACCTGTCCCGTCCGCGTGTGCCGGTGACGTACGGCGACCAGGAGGAGGTCGTCGCCGAGGAGCAGCTGGACATCAGGGACGAGCTCGCCGAGGGCAGGATCACCCTGCACATCCCCGAGGGCGAGCGCGCCTCCGACGGGGATTGACGGCTCGGCCGTCGCCGACCGTGCAGGCGCCGCTGCGCCATCGCCTCGGCGTCATCGTGTCTGCGCCATCGTGTCTGGGCCGGGGTCGTCCCCGGGGTGCACGGTGCCGGATGTGGGACTTGAACCCACACGCCCTTACGGACAAAGCATTTTGAGTGCTTCGCGTCTGCCATTCCGCCAATCCGGCGCACGAACAACTGTGGGAAAGAATACCGTAGGCTTTAGCTGTGTCAGATCAGGAAACCTCAGCCAGGCCTCCACGCCGGGTCGTCGTCGCAGAAGACGAGTCCCTCATCCGCCTCGACATCGTCGAGATATTGAAGGACAACGGCTTCGACGTGGTCGGCGAGGCCGGCGACGGCGAGACCGCGGTGGCGCTGGCGACCGAGCTGCGCCCCGATCTCGTCATCATGGATGTGAAGATGCCGCAGCTGGACGGCATCTCGGCGGCCGAGAGGCTGAGCAAGGACCATATCGCCCCCGTGGTGCTGCTGACGGCGTTCAGCCAGAAGGAGCTGGTCGAGCGGGCGAGCGAGGCCGGCGCCCTGGCCTACGTCGTCAAGCCGTTCACGCCGAACGACCTGCTGCCGGCCATCGAGATCGCCCTGTCGCGCTACGCGCAGATCGTCACCCTGGAGGCCGAGGTCGCCGACCTGGCGGAGCGCTTCGAGACGCGCAAGCTCGTCGATCGCGCCAAGGGCCTGCTCAACGAGAAGATGGGCCTCACCGAGCCGGAGGCGTTCCGCTGGATCCAGAAGGCGTCCATGGACCGGCGGCTGACGATGCGCGATGTGTCGAAGGCCATCATCGAGCAGCTCAGCCCCAAGAAGTAGCCCGGGCGGCAGTCCCTCAGGAGGAGCGGGTCTTCAGGAAGTTCGTGATCCGCACGGTGGAGGCACGACGGCCCTGCTCGTCGGTGATCGCGATCTCATGCGTCGCCAGGCTCTGACCGAGGTGGATGGCCGTGCAGACGCCGGTGACGTGGCCGCTGGTGGCCGAGCGGCTGTGCGAGGCGTTGATCTCGATGCCCACGGCGTGCTTCCCGAGCGGATAGGCGTAGAAGTTCGCGGAGAACGACCCGAGCGTCTCGGCCAGCACCACGAAGGCCCCGCCGTGCAGCAGCGCGAAGGGCTGGGTGTTCCCCTCCACCGGCATGGTGGCGATCGAGCGCTCGGCGCTCAGCTCGAGCATCTCGATGCCCATCTTGTCGGCCAGGGCGCCGAGACCGCGGGCGGCGATCATCTCCCGGGCCTCGGGGGTGAGGTTGGACGTGAAGGACTGCACTGCGCTCCCAAAACCAGCCAGGCGGCCGTCAGCGGCCGTCGATAGTCTTGTCCTGTGACGGACAACGAAAAGCCTACCCTCTTGGTCATCGACGGCCATTCGCTGGCCTTCCGGGCCTTCTACGCCCTGCCCGTCGACAGCTTCCAGACCAGGGACGGCCAGCACACCAACGCCATCCACGGCTTCATCTCCATGCTCATCCTGCTGCTGCAGAAGGAGAGGCCCACGCATCTGGCGGTGGCCTTCGACATCTCCCGCTACTCCTTCCGCACCCGGGAGTACCCCGAGTACAAGGGCACCCGGGGGGAGACGCCGCCGGAGTTCATCGGGCAGATCCCGCTGCTCGAGGAGGCGCTGCTGGCCATGGGCATCCCCACCGTGAGCAAGGAGGACTACGAGGCCGACGACATCCTCGCCACCCTCGCCTGCCAGGGGGTGGCCCAGGGCTACCGGGTGCTGCTGGTCTCCGGCGACCGGGACACCATCCAGCTGGTCGACGACGACGTCACCCTGCTCTACCCGAATGCGCGGGGGGTGTCCGAGCTGAAGCGCTACGACCGCGACGCGGTGGTGGAGCGCTACGGCATCGAGCCGCACCAGTATCCGGATGTCGCCGCCCTGGTCGGGGAGACCAGCGACAACCTGACGGGCATCGACAAGGTGGGGGAGAAGACCGCCGTCAAGTGGATCAAGCAATACGGAGGCCTGGACGGGATCCTCGCCCACGCGGACGAGATCGGCGGCGTCGTGGGCGAGAAGCTGCGCGAGCAGAAGGAGAACGCGATCCGCAACCGCCGGCTGAACCGCCTGGTCACGGATGTCGAGCTCGCCGTGGGCCCCACCGACCTGGAACGGCGGCCGATCGACACCTCTGCGGTGCGGCAGGTCTTCGACCGGCTCCAGTTCAAGACCCTGCTCGAGCGCGTGCTCAAGATCGCCGCCGCCGAGGGCCAGGCCGTGGGCCAGGACGAGGGGCCGGCGCCCACGGAGCCGGGCGACGAGGTGCCGCCCGTGCGGACCATGGTGGACGAGGAGCTCTCGCATTGGCTCGAGCGGGCGACATCCGGCGGAACGGAGCCGCTGGGCCTGCAGCTGGAGTTCGGCCCGAGCGGGCTGAGCGGCTTCGGCCTGGCCGCCGAGGACGACACGGTGTACGTGCCCTGGGCGGCCGGCCGACCCGACTACGCGGCGCTGGAGAGCTGGCTGTCGAGCGACGCCCCCAAGCAGCTCTTCGACGCCAAGGCGGCCCACAAGGCGCTCCGTCGTGCGGGCCTGACCCTCCGCGGCGTGACCTTCGACACCAGTCTGGCGCTCTGGCTCATGCGGCCCGGCGTCTCGGCCGGGGCCCTGGCCGACCAGATCTACGCGGTGCTCGGGCTGACCGTCGCCCGGGCCGACCCCGAGCAGCTCCTCCCCGAGGCGGAGGCCCTGAGCCCCGCGACCGAGGCCTGGTACATCCGGCGCATCTCCCGTGAGCTGGCGACGACCCTGGATGCCGGCTCGCAGCGGGTGATGGAGGAGATCGAGCTGCCGCTGGCGGACGTGCTCTGCGCCATGGAGCTGGCGGGCGTCGCGGTGAACCGCCCCGTGCTCAGCGAGCTCTCCGGCCAGCTGGGCGAGAGCGCGGCGGACTTCGCCGCCCGGGCCTTCGCCGAGATCGGCCACGAGGTGAACCTCGGCTCGCCGAAGCAGCTGCAGCAGGTGCTCTTCGAGGAGCTGGGGATGCCCAAGACCCGGGCCAACAAGACCGGGTACTCGACCGACGCCGCCTCGCTGGCCGATCTGCAGGAACGGAACCCCCACCCCTTCCTCGACCTGCTGCTGCAGCATCGCGACGTCACCAAGCTCAAGCAGATCATCGAGACGCTCGAGCGGGCGATCGGGGCCGATGGCCGCATCCACACGCGCTACGACCAGACGGGATCCAGCACCGGGCGCATCTCCTCGACCGACCCCAATCTGCAGAACATCCCGATCCGCACCGAGGTCGGCCGCCGCATCCGCTCCGCCTTCGAATGCGGCGCGGGCTTCGAGACGCTGCTGACGGCGGACTACTCGCAGATCGAGATGCGCATCATGGCCCACCTCTCCGGCGACGAGGGGCTGATCTCGGCCTTCCAGGCCGGCGAGGACCTGCACCGCTTCGTCGGGTCGCGGATCTTCGGGGTCGACCCCGCCGAGGTGACGCCCGCCATGCGCACCAAGGTCAAGGCCATGTCGTACGGACTGGCCTACGGGCTGAGCGCCTTCGGCCTGTCCAAGCAGCTGCGCATCGACAACGCCGAGGCGAAGCAGCTGATGACCGACTACTTCGCCCGTTTCGGGGCGGTGCGCGACTATCTGCGCGATGTCGTCGAGCAGGCGCGCGTCGACGGCTACACCGAGACGATCTTCGGGCGACGCCGGCTCTTCGGCGACCTGAACTCGCCGAACCGGGTGCTGCGGGAGAACGCGGAGCGGGCCGCCCTCAACGCCCCGATCCAGGGGTCCGCCGCCGACATCATCAAGATCGCCATGCTGAGGATCGCCGGCGACATCGAGGAGCGCGGGCTCGTCTCGCGCATGCTCCTGCAGATCCACGACGAGCTGGTCTTCGAGGTCGCTCCGGGCGAGCTCGAGGAGCTCTCCGCGATCGTCACCGACCGGATGAGCCATGCGGCGGAGCTCCGCGTGCCCCTCGACGTGCAGCTGGGCACCGGCAGGAATTGGGATTCCGCCGCCCACTGAGCAGGGCTAGGCTCTGATCCATGACGAACGCGAACCAGGCCCACGAGGCCCGCAAGCAGACCGACATCGATGCCATCGCCGAGGAATGGGTCGACACCCAGCTCGACCTCTTCCCCGAGTTCCGCGTCTACATGGGCCGTCCCGGCCGCGAGGGGGAGTACTCCGACTACTCCCCGGCCGGAGGCGAGCGGGCGGTCGCCGAGGCGAAGCGCGCCCTGGAGAGGATCCGGGCCGCGAGCCCCGTGGACGACGTCGACTGGGTCACCCAGGCCGACCTCGCTCGCGAACTGGAGCTCACCGTCGACAAGCACGAGGCGGGCTTCGACCAGCGCGACCTCAATGTGATCGCCTCGCCGGCGCAATCCCTGCGCGACATCTTCGACCTCATGCCGACGGCCACCGCGGACGATTGGCAGCACATCGCCGAGCGCATGCGCAACCTCCCCGCCGCCATGGCCGGCTACATCGAGACGCTGCGCTCCGGCATCCGCGCGGGCAACGTCCCGGCGATCCGCCAGGTGCGCGAGGTCATCGCGCAGGCCGACAAGCAGGTCGCCGATTCCGGGTTCTTCTTCCAGCTGGCCAAGGACGCCGCCCCCGCGGAGGGCTCCCTGCCCGAGTCGTTGCGGAGCGATCTGCGGGAGGGCGCGAAGCAGGCCGCCGGAGCCTATGCCCGGCTGTCGGCCTTCCTCGGCGACGAGCTGGCCGCCGCGGCGCCGGAGCAGGATGCCGTCGGCCGGGAGATCTACACCCTGGCCTCCCGCGACTTCCTCGGCGCCACCATCGACCTCGACGAGACCTACGAGTGGGGCATCGAGGAGCTGGCCCGCATGGTGGAGGAGCAGGAGTCCATCGCCCGGGAGATCAAGCCGGGCGCCTCGGTGGCCGAGGCGATCGCCTTCCTCGACGGCGATGCCAGCCGCAAGCTGCACGGCACCGACGCCCTGCAGAGGTGGATGCAGCAGACCAGCGACCGGGCGGTCGAGGAGCTCTCGAAGACCCACTTCGACATCCCCGACGAGGTGAAGCGCCTCGAATGCCTCATCGCCCCGACCCAGGAGGGCGGGATCTACTACACCGGCCCCACCGACGACTTCTCCCGGCCCGGGCGCATGTGGTGGAGCGTGCCGGAGGGAGTGACCGAGTTCGACACCTGGCGCGAGCTGACCACCGTCTACCACGAGGGGGTCCCCGGGCACCACCTGCAGATCGGCCAGGCCACCTACAACAAGGCCATGCTCAACACCTGGCGGCGCTATGCCGGCACCTCCGGGCACGCGGAAGGCTGGGCGCTCTACGCAGAGCGCCTGATGGAGCAGCTCGGCTACCTCGACGACCCCGCAGACCGCCTGGGCATGCTCGACGGCCAGCGCATGCGGGCCGCTCGTGTCGTGCTCGACATCGGCGTGCACCTGCAGAAGACGCTGCCCGACGGCTCCGGCCCCTGGACCGGCGACTACGCCTTCGAGTTCCTCGGCCAGAACGTGAACATGAACGAGGGCTTCGTGCGCTTCGAGGTGAACCGCTATCTCGGCTGGCCGGGCCAGGCCCCCTCCTACAAGGTGGGGCAGCGGATCTGGGAGCAGCTGCGCGACGAGTACAAGCGCCGCGAGGGCGCGGCCTTCGACATCAAGGCGTTCCATAAGAAGGCGCTGGATATCGGCGGGGTCGGGCTCGACACGCTGCGCTCCGCCCTGATGGATTGAGCCCCTCGAGGTGAGCGCCACCGAGCGGGCCGTCACGCGAACGTCCGAGCGCAGGGCATTCTGGCGCTGGCTCCTCTGCAGCTGCGCGGCGGTCTACCTGCTGCAGGGCGTTCCCGCTCTGCCTCGTCATCTCTGGCAGCTCTCGCATGCGGAGGACGGCGCGCAACAAGGGCTCTTCGACGCCATCCCGGTGTGGACCCACGCCGGCTGGGTCGCGGGGATCGTCGTCTACGCGATCGCCCTGGGATCGCTGGAGCGCTGGCTCCGCCGGACCAGGCCTGCCGCGACCTTCTGGGCGAGCGGCATCGCGACCGTGCTCTACCTGCTCGTACCGGCGCTGGGCTTCGGCGATTGGGCCGCCTCGACACCGGAGCGAGTGCTCGGCGATGCCCAGGTCATCCTGGCGTTCCAGCTCTGGATCTGGGGGAACGCCTGGGTCGCCCTGCTGATGCCGCTCGCTGTCGCCGCCCTGCCCGGCAATCGCCGTCACCTCTTCGGGCGGCTGGGCACGAGGAGGCCGACGGCCGACGAGCGCGAGGAGGACCGCCGGCTCGACGGGGTGGCGGAGGACCCCCCGAACCTGTAGGTTGAGTCCACTTCTCGCGAACATCGAAGCAAGGGGGTCAGGATGGCCGTCCGCTGGTACACGATCGTGGTCGACTGCCGGGATGTCGCCGCCCAGGCGCGGTGGTGGGCCGAGGTGCTCGGCTGGAGGATCGCCTACGAGGCCGAGGACGAGGTGGTGATCGTCCCACCGCATGCATTCGACGAGAGCCGGGAGATCCCGGTGGAGGAACGCGGCCCCGGGCTGGTGTTCGTCCCGGTCCCGGAGGGCAAGGAGGTCAAGAACCGGCTGCACCTCGACCTGGCGCCGCGTGCCGCGGACGACCAGGCCGCGGAGGTGCAGCGCCTGCTCGACCTCGGCGCCACCCGGGCGGATGTCGGCCAGGACGCCGAGGCCGCCAGCTGGGTGGTGCTGGCCGACCCGGAGGGCAACGAGTTCTGCGTCCTCTCGCCTCGGGACTGACCGTACGGCCCCGGAACGACGCGGCGTCGTGATCGCCCGCAGCACCTCCTCGGTGGCGCGGCTGCCGCAGAAGCGATAGGCTTGAATGTCACTTTTGTGACTTCCTATCCGCCTGCCATGGCGAAACAAAGCATCGTCTTCGTCGTGGCCTGAACTATGTCCATCCTGGAGCACCCACTACATGACAATCGCAACGACCGACAAGGCCCCCAAGCAGGTCGCCGTCAACGACATCGGATCTGCTGAAGACTTCCTGGCCGCGGTCGAGAAAACTCTCAAATTCTTCAACGACGGCGATCTCATCGAAGGCACCGTCGTCAAGATCGACCGGGACGAGGTGCTCCTCGACGTCGGTTACAAGACGGAGGGCGTCATCCCCTCCCGCGAGCTCTCCATCAAGCACGATGTCGACCCCACCGAGGTGGTCAAGGTCGGCGACGCCGTCGAGGCCCTCGTCCTGCAGAAGGAGGACAAGGAGGGCCGGCTCATCCTCTCGAAGAAGCGCGCCCAATACGAGCGTGCCTGGGGGGATGTCGAGAAGATCAAGGACGAGGACGGCGTGGTCACCGGCACGGTGATCGAGGTCGTCAAGGGCGGCCTGATCGTCGACATCGGATTGCGCGGCTTCCTGCCCGCCTCCCTCATCGAGCTGCGCCGGGTCCGCGACCTCACGCCGTACCTCGGCCAGGAGATCGAGGCGAAGATCCTTGAGCTCGACAAGAACCGCAACAACGTCGTGCTCTCGCGCCGGGCCCTGCTCGAGCAGACCCAATCCGAGAGCCGCACCACCTTCCTCAACAACCTCTCCAAGGGTCAGGTGCGCAAGGGCGTCGTCTCCTCCATCGTCAACTTCGGCGCCTTCGTCGACCTCGGCGGCGTCGACGGGCTCGTGCACGTCTCCGAGCTCAGCTGGAAGCACATCGAGCACGCCAGCGAGGTCGTCGAGGTCGGCCAGGAGGTCACCGTCGAGATCCTCGAGGTGGACCTGGACCGCGAGCGGGTCTCCCTCTCGCTCAAGGCGACCCAGGAGGACCCCTGGCAGGTCTTCGCCCGCACCCACGCCATCGGCCAGGTCGCACCGGGCAAGGTCACCAAGCTGGTGCCCTTCGGCGCCTTCGTGCGCGTCGCGGACGGCATCGAGGGCCTGGTGCACATCTCCGAGCTCTCGGGCAAGCACATCGAGCTGGCCGAGCAGGTCGTCTCGGTAGGCGACGAGGTCTTCGTCAAGGTCATCGACATCGACCTGGAGCGCCGCCGCATCTCGCTGAGCCTCAAGCAGGCCAACGAGGGCGTCGACCCCGAGGGCACCGAGTTCGACCCGGCCCTCTACGGCATGCTCACCGAGTACGACGAGCAGGGCAACTACAAGTACCCCGAGGGCTTCGACCC
>Ga0180216_1000315_pt1 | contig 53880 bp, 37 predicted proteins | sample eDN3rd37CBELigMG_FD_128879 | JGI IMG/M metagenome (GOLD analysis project Ga0180216, IMG submission 128879) | Enriched Miracle-Growth compost microbial communities from Emeryville, California, USA - eDNA 3rd pass 37_C BE-Lig MG (version 2)... ...
AAATATCCGGTTCTCGCCGAGCGCCGCGGCGACGCCGTGCCGCTCGAGATCCGCGCGCAAGCCGTTGCTGACCCGCCCCAGCACCACCTGGACCCCCTGCTGTTGCAGGTCGGCGATCAGGGCGCGGACAACCTCCGCCGCCGAAAAATCAATATTGGTCGTCGCGGAGGCGTCGATCACCAGATCACGCACCGGCGCCGGCGCGCCCGCGACCAGCGCACGCGCCGTATCGGCGAAGCTGTCGGCGTTGGCGTAGAACAGATCCGCCCCGAAACGGCAGACGATCAGCCCCGGCGCCGTCTGCATACCCGCCCGCGCCCGCGCCGGCTCCCAGCGCCCGGACGCGCCCGGCGCCAGAACCGATACGTGCGGCCGGTAGGAATGGCGGACATGGCGGATGAGCGACAGGGCGATGGCGAGCAGGATGCCCTGCTCCACGCCAATGCAGGGCACGGCCACGGCCGTCAGCACCGCCAGGCCGCATTCGCCCGGGCTCTCCGCGTAGATGGCCCGCAGCCCCCTGATGTCGATCATGTTCACGGCGATGGTGAAAACGATGCCGGCGAGCACCGCATGCGGCAGATATTGCAGGGGGCCGGTGAGAAACAGCAGAATGATCGCCACGACCGCCGCGAAAGTGAGTTGCGCCACCTGGCTGCGGGCGCCGTTGCTGTCCGCCATGGCGGTCTGCGTGGGGCTGCCGTTGACGACAAAAGCGCCGGTGATCGCGGCGCCTGCGTTGGCGGCCGCCAGCCCGAGAATATCGGCGTTGATGTCTGAGCGCTCGCCATATCGGACGGCATAAACGCGGCTGGTGGCGGCGCTCTGGGCGAGAATCATCACCACGCACGACCCGGCGACGGGCAGGAGCGCGAGGGTTTCGGACCAGGAAACATCCGGCCAGACCAGCGAAGGCAGCCCTCCAGGCACGACGCCGATGACCGCGACGCCATGGCCGGCGAAATCGAACCAGGCGCTGGCAGCGATCAGGCCGGCGACGACGAGCAGCGGAACCGGGAAGCGCGGGATCAGCCAGCGCCCCGCCAGAATCGCGCCGACGGCAACCGCCGCCAGCCCAAGCTCAAGCGGCCGGACGTGCCCCAGCCCCGCCGCCAGTTCCTGGAGCTGGCCGAGGGTCCGGCGCGTATCCACCTTCAGCCCCAGCATGTCCGGCGCCATCGCCACGCTGACCTGGACGCCGACGCCGGTCAGAAAGCCGACCAGGGTGGTGCGGGAGAGGAAATCAGCGAGAAAGCCGAGGCGGAACAGCCGGGCCGCCAGCAGCAGCACAGCGGTTTGCAACGTCAGCATGCCGACCAGCGCCATATATTTCGGGCTGCCCATGGTCGCCATGGGCGCAAGCGCCGTGGAGAAGATTGCCGCCGTCGCCGAATCCGCCGCCACCACCAGATGTCGCGAGGCGCCGAAAATGGCGAACAGCACCAGCGGCAGCAGCACCGTATACAGGCCGGTGACCACCGGCGCGCCGGCGATGCGGGTGTAGCCGAGCACCTGCGGCGCGTTCATCGAGGCAAGGTTGATGCCGGCCATGACATCGCGCAGGGCGCCGCGCGCGGTCAGGGGGAAAACGCCTGGGAACAGCCTGGCCCGCAACCCCGGTTTGCCCTGGAACCAACGCATCTGAATCCTGCCCGCCGCCGCCATTCCCGTCGCCGACCGCCGCGCCTGACCTTCAGGCGCCAGCCTTGCATCGCCTGCCCGTTGCCCCGGTCAAGGCGCCGGACCGTTCCGCTCCGGCGACGGGGACCCGGCGCCGGCCAGCGCCGCGACGGCCTCGCGGGCGATCACCTGCTCCTCATCGGTCGCCAGGACGAAGACCCCCCGCTGGCTGTCGGCGCTGGCGATGTCGAAAGCGTTGGCGGCGTTCTTCTCCGCGTCCAGCCGCACCCCAAGCCACGCCAGCCGTTCGCAGATCATGGCGCGCATCTGCGGCTGGTGTTCGCCAATGCCGGCGGTAAACACCAGGGCGTCGACGCCGCCGGCGGTGGTCGCCAGCCGCGCCGCCTCTCCGGCGACGCGCAGGGCGAACAGCTCCAGCGCCTCGCGCGCTTCCGCCCGGTCGCTCGCCAGCAGGTCGCGGCTGTCGGCGCTGATTCCCGAAACGCCAAGCAGGCCGGACCGGTGATAGAGCAAATCCTCCACCTGTGGCAGCCCCTGACCCTTCTGGCCAAGCAGATACAGCAGCGCCCCTGGATCGAGCGCGCCGCAGCGGGTCGCCATGGGAACGCCGTCGAGGGTGGAAAAACTCATGCTGCTGTCGCGGCTGAGACCGTTCTCCATGACGCACAGGCTGGCGCCGGAGCCCAGATGCGCCGCGACCACCCGGCCGGCGGCGACGTCAGGCCGGCGACGCGCCAGCTCCCCGGCGATGAAGGCATAGGACAGACCGTGGAAGCCATAGCGCCGCACGCCCGCGTCATGCAGGGCGCGCGGCAGGGCGAAGCGACGAGTGAGGTCGGCGTTCGTGGCGTGGAAGGCTGTGTCGAACGAAGCCGTCTGCCGGAGGCCGGGTCGCAGCCGGGCGATCGCCCGGACCAGCTTCAGGGCCTGAGGCTGGTGCAGGGGCGCCAGCGGCGTCAGGCTGTCGATGCGCGCCAGGGCGGCGGCGTCGATCACCACCGGCGCGGTGAACAGGCTGGCGCCGTGCACCACCCGGTGGCCCACCGCCGCCAGCGCATCCAGATCGAAATGCCACGACAACCTGCTGAAAGCTTCCGACAGAACCTCGTCAAGCTCCTCCCCGGCGGGCGCCGCCAGTTCGATGTCGAAATGGTCGGGCCCTTCCGTCAGCTCAAACCGCAACGGCGCGCGGCGAAAGTCGATCATCCCCTTGCCGATGCGGCGCGGGCGCAAGCCATCAGCGCCGGCGTCCAGCGCGAACAGGCCGATCTTCACCGTGGATGAGCCGGCGTTGAAGGTAACGAGCAGTTTTCCGTCCATCGCCGCGCTCCTGGACATGAATGCCGCGGGAGGTGAACGCCGCGGAACGTGAATGGCGCTGGATCTGGACGCCGCAGGACATGGTCGCCGCCGCCGTCCCGACCGCACGGCGACACAACCGCGCCGGCCGCAAAATCCCACCGGGGCAGGACCGGCGCGGACGGGTCGCCGGGCCATCGTCATTTGGCCGTCTGGCATTTGGCCATCGGCCACTCGGCGACGCTAACGGTGCGCTTTTTTCTACCTGGATTGTTACTTTACCGCCCGGCCGGGTCAATCACCGTGGGTCCGCACCGTCATTTCGCCCGCTTTCATTGTGAAGCTGCGCCAGACACGCGGAACCGTTTGGTGGGCGAACAGCTGTTCCACATTGAAATCACCCCACGCCGGTGTAGCCTGATTCCGGCGTGGTTCGGCGCATCGCATATCGGAGTTCCGCAGCAATGGCTTCTTCTGGCAAGCGCTGGGCAATACTGGCGCTCGTAATTGCCGTTGCGGCAGGCGGCTATTACGCCTGGCGCAAGTTCGGCCCCCAGGATCTGCCGCCAGGCATCGCCAGCGGCAATGGCCGCATCGAGGCCGTCGAGATCGACATCTCGACCAAATCGCCGGGCCGCATCAAGGACATCCTCGTCGATGAAGGCGATTTCGTCGAAGCGGGACAGGTGCTGGCGCGGATGGACACCGAGCAGCTCGAAAGCCGGCGCAAGCAGGCCGAGGCGGAGAAGCGACGCGCCGAGATCAGCATCGAAACCGCCGGAAACCTGGTGAAACAGCGCGAAGCCGAGCGCGAGGCCGCCGCCGCCGTGGTGGCGCAACGGGAAGCGCAACTTGACGTCGCCTCGCGCAAATACCAACGCTCGCAGCGCCTCATCCGCACCAACGCCACCAGCCAGCAGGCGCTGGACGACGACCGCGCCGCCGAGCAGGGCGCGCGCGCGGCGCTTGGCGCGGCGAAGGCGCAACTGGCGGCGACCGAAGCCGGCATCAGCGCCGCGAAAGCCCAGGTGGTAGACGCGAAGGCGGCGGTGGACGCCGCCCAGGCGGCCATTACCACCATTGTCACCGACATCAACGACAGCACCCTCAAGGCGCCGCGCTCCGGGCGAATCCAGTATCGCGTCGCCCAGCCTGGCGAAGTGCTGTCCGCTGGCGGCCGCGTTCTCAACCTGATCGACGTCGGCGATGTGTTCATGACCTTTTTCCTGCCAACCGCCCAGGCGGGACGCGTGGCGCTCGGCAGCGACGCGCGCCTGGTGCTCGACGCGGCGCCGCAATACGTGATCCCGGCCAGGATCAGCTTCGTCTCCGACGTGGCCCAGTTCACGCCGAAATCGGTGGAAACCGAGGAGGAGCGACAAAAACTGATGTTCCGCCTGAAAGCGAAGATCCCTGGGGAGCTGCTGAAGAAATACGTGCGCCAGGTCAAAACCGGCCTGCCCGGCATGGCCTATGTCAAGGTCGATCCCGCCGCTGAATGGCCTGCCCACCTCGCCAAAACGGTTCAGTAGTCATGACGGACCCGGCGGCGATGCGCCAGCAGCAGAACGGACCGCAACCAGCGGCGGAAGCGCCCGCGGTCCGCCTGCGCAATGTCAGCCTTTCCTATGGCGCGACGCAGGCCCTGAAAGACATCACCCTGGATATTCCGGGTGGTTGCATGGTCGGCGTTATCGGACCGGACGGCGTCGGCAAATCAACGCTGATGTCGCTGATCGCCGGCGCCCGCGTCATGCAGCAGGGGCAGATCGAAAGCCTGGGCGCCGATATCGGCGACGCCCGGCAGCGGCAGGAGGTGTTGCCGCGCATCGCCTACATGCCCCAGGGGCTTGGCAAGAACCTTTATCCGACGCTGTCGGTATTCGAGAACGTCGATTTCTTCGGCCGTCTGTTCGGCCACAACCGGGCCGAGCGCGAACGGCGCATCGCCGAACTGCTGGCCCATACGGGCATGTCCCGTTTCGCCGATCGCCCGGCCGGCAAGCTCTCAGGCGGCATGAAACAGAAGGCCAGCCTGTGCTGCTCGCTGATTCACGATCCCGACCTGCTGATCCTGGACGAGCCGACCACGGGCGTTGATCCCCTGTCGCGCCGCCAGTTCTGGGAGCTGATCGACATCATCCGCGCCGGGCGCGCGGGCATGAGCGTCATCGTCTCCACCGCCTACATGGAGGAGGCCGCGCGCTTCGACTGGCTGATCGCCATGAACGCCGGCGAAATCCTCGCCACCGGTTCACCGCAGGAACTGCTGGACCGGACCGGCGCCGCCGACCTGGACGCGGCTTTCGTGGCGCTGTTGCCGGAAGAGGCGCGGCGCGACCACCACGAGGTGGTCATTCCGCCCCGTCCCGCCAGCGAAACGGCGGAGATCGCCATCGAAGCCGAGCATGTCACCGTGAAGTTCGGCGATTTCACCGCCGTCGATGACGTGAGTTTCCGCATCCCGCGCGGCGAGATCTTCGGTTTTCTCGGCTCCAACGGCTGCGGCAAGACCACGACCATGAAGGTGCTGGCCGGCCTGTTGCCGGCAAGCGCGGGCGTGGCGCGGCTGTTCGGCGGCGAGGTTGACCCAAAGGACATGGCCGTGCGCCAGCGCGTCGGCTACATGAGCCAGGCGTTCTCGCTCTACACGGAGCTGACCGTCAGCCAGAACCTGAAGCTGCACGCGGAGCTGTTCGGCATGGAGGCCGCGGCCATCGGCCCGCGCATGCGCGAACTGGCCAGCCGGTTCGATCTTGAGGACGTCATGGACGCCCTGCCGGACGATCTGCCGCTGGGCGTGCGCCAGCGACTGTCGCTGGCCGTCGCCATCATCCACGGCCCGGACATCCTGATTCTCGATGAGCCGACGTCCGGCGTCGATCCGGTGGCGCGCGACAATTTCTGGCGGATTCTGTCCGATCTGTCGCGCCGGGACAACGTCACGATCTTTGTCTCCACCCACTTCATGAACGAGGCGGGCTGGTGCGATCGCATTTCGCTGATGCACGCCGGGCGCGTGCTGATCTCCGATACGCCGGAAGCGATCACCAGGGCCTACCACGCCGACACGCTGGAGGACGCCTTCATCGCCTGCCTGGAAGAGGCGGTGAAGCAGACCGATCCGACCGCCGGACGACCGCCCGCCACGGAGGGGGAAACGGAGGCGGCGACGCCCGAACACGCGAGCCATATCCGGCGCGGCTTCGATCTGCGGCGGATGCTGGCCTACTCCCGGCGCGAGGCGCTCGAGCTGCGCCGCGACCCCATCCGCGCCACGCTGGCGATCATCGGCACGGTGCTGCTGATGTTCGTCATCGGCTACGGCGTCAACATGGACGTGGAGAACCTCAGCTTCGCCGTTCTGGACCGGGACAACACCACCACGAGCCGCGATTACGCCCAGCAGATTTCCGGCTCACGCTATTTCACCGAGAAAGCGCCGCTCACCAGTTACGAAGAGCTGGACCGGCGCATGCGCAACGGCGACATCAGCCTGGCCATCGAGATTCCATCAGGTTTCGCCAGGGACGCGGCGCACGGCCGCCCCGTCGAGATCGCCGCCTGGATTGACGGCGCCATGCCGCAACGGGCCGAAACCATTCGCGGCTACGTGCAGGGAATGCACGCCGCCTGGCTGCAACAGAAGACGCGGGAACTGCTGGGCGCCGCCGCCAACACGGGCGCGTTCGAGGTGGCCATCCGCTATCGTTACAACCCGGACCTGCAAAGCCTGGTGGCCATGGTGCCGGCGGTCATCCCCCTGTTGCTGCTGATGATCCCCTCCATGCTGTCGGCGCTGGCGGTGGTGCGGGAGAAGGAGCTGGGCTCGATCATCAACTTCTACGTGACGCCGGTGACGAAGCTGGAGTTCCTGCTGGGCAAGCAGGCGCCCTATGTGGGGCTGGCGTTCATCAACTTCCTGACGATGACGGCGTTCGCGGTGTTCATCTTCAAGGTGCCGCTGACAGGCAGCTTTCTGACCCTGGCGGCGGCGGCGCTCATCTATGGCTTCATCACCACCGGCATGGGCCTGGTGATCTCCACCTTCATCCGCAGCCAGATCGCGGCGATCTTCGCCACCGCGCTGATCACGCTGATCCCCGCCGTGCAGTACTCCGGCATCATCGATCCGGTATCATCGCTGCAGGGCATCGGCGCCTTCATCGGGCAGGTTTATCCGGCGACCTATTTCGTGACGATCTCGCGCGGCGTGTTCTCAAAGGGCCTCGGCTTTGGAGACCTGGCCGGCTCCTTCATTCCCCTGCTGATCGCGGCGCCCGTGCTCACCGGCCTTGGCGTCGCGCTGCTGAAGAAACAGGCGGGCTGACATGCGCATCGCCAATGTGGCCCGGCTGGGCGTGAAGGAACTGCGCGGCCTCGGACGCGATCCGATGATGATGCTGCTGATTGTCTACGCTTTCACCCTGGCGATCTACACCGCCGCGAAAGCCATGCCCGAGACGCTCAACCAGGCGGCCATCGCCATCGTCGATGAAGACAATTCGCCGGTGTCCGCCCGCATCGCCACGGCGTTCTATCCGCCCTATTTCACGCCGCCCCGCCACATCTCCACCCATGAGATGGACCGGCGCATGGACTCCGGCCTCGACACCTTCGCCATCGACATTCCCCCCAACTTCCAGCGCGACCTGCTGGCGGGGCGCTCCCCGGCGATCCAGCTCAACATCGACGCCACGCGCATGAGCCAGGCCTTCACCGGCGGCGGCTACATCCAGTCGATCCTGACCAGCGAAATCGCCGAATACCTGAACCGGCGGCGCAGCATCACCGCCCTGCCGGTGGAGCTGACCCTGCGCGCCAGGTTCAACCAGGAGCTGAACAAAAGCTGGTTCGGCGCCATCAACAACATCATCTCGTCGATCACCATGCTGTCGATCATCCTCACCGGCGCGGCGCTGATCCGGGAGCGGGAGCACGGCACCATCGAGCACCTGCTGGTGATGCCGGTGACGCCGGCCGAGATCATGGTGAGCAAGATCTGGTCCATGGGCCTGGTCGTCCTGCTGGCGTCCGCCATGTCATTGACGTTCGTGGTCCAGGGAGCCCTTGGCGTCCCCATCGAAGGCTCGACGCTGCTGTTCCTGGCCGGCGCGGCGCTGATGCTGTTCGCCACCACCAGTCTCGGCATCTTCCTGGCGACCGTGGCGGGCTCCATGCCGCAGTTCGGGCTGCTGCTGATGCTGGTGCTGATTCCGCTGCAACTGCTTTCCGGCGGCGTGACGCCGCGCGAAAGCATGCCGGAGATCATCCAGACCATCATGCTCGCGGCGCCGAACACGCATTTCATCATCCTGTCGCAGGCCATCCTGTTTCGTGGGGCCGGTTTCGAGGTGGTGTGGCCGCAGTTCCTGGCGCTCGCCGGCATCGGGGCCATCCTGTTTTATTTTTCATTGCAGCGGTTCCGGCGCTTCCTGCGGTAGGCGCTGGAACAGCTGGCCGGACGCGCGTGACAGGACGCGATTTCGCGTCCGTTCCTGAACTGACGGAGGCAGCCATGAGCGAGATCCACAGTCACCATGGGGAGCCGGCGCTTGACGCGACGGAACTGTCGCTGATCGACCGCTACTGGCGCGCCGCCAACTACCTGTCGGTGGGCCAGATCTATCTGATGGACAACCCGCTGCTGCGCCAGCCGCTGGCGCCGGAGCACATCAAGCCGCGCCTGCTCGGCCACTGGGGCACGACGCCAGGGCTCAATTTCATCTACGCCCACCTCAACCGCATCATTACCCGGCGCGACGCCAATATCATCTACATCTGCGGCCCCGGCCACGGCGGGCCGGGCATGGTGGCCAACACCTGGCTGGAGGGCGTCTATTCCGAGATCTACCCGCATGTCAGCGCCGATGAAGCGGGCATGCGCCGGCTGTTCAAACAGTTCTCCTTCCCTGGCGGCGTGCCCAGCCACGTGGCGCCGGAGACGCCGGGCTCGATCCACGAAGGCGGCGAACTCGGCTATTCCCTGGCGCACGCCTATGGCGCCGCCTTCGACAACCCGGACCTGGTGGTCGCCTGCGTCGTTGGCGACGGCGAGGCTGAAACCGGGCCGCTGGCCACCGCCTGGCATTCCAACAAGTTCCTCAACCCGGTCCGGGACGGCGTGGTGCTGCCGATCCTGCATCTGAACGGCTACAAGATCGCCAATCCAACCGTGCTGGCGCGCCTGTCAGACGATGATCTGCGCGCCCTGTTCACCGGTTATGGCTATGAGCCGGTGTTCATCGAGGGCCATGAGCCCGAGGCCATGCACCAGCTGATGGCGGCGACGCTCGACCGGATCTTCGACCGCTTCGCCGACATCCGCCGCGCCGCGACGCTGGAATCGCCCGAGCGGCCGCGCTGGCCGATGATCATCCTGCGCAGCCCCAAGGGCTGGACCGGACCGAAGTTCGTCGACGGCAAGATGGTCGAAAACACCTGGCGCGCCCACCAGGTGCCGGTTGACGCCTGCCGGACCAACGCCGGCCACCGCCAGATTCTGGAGGACTGGCTGAAAAGCTACGATCCCCACGACCTGTTCGACGACAGCGGCGCCCTCAGGCCAGAGCTGAAGGCGCTGGCGCCAAAGGGGGTGCGGCGCATGGGCGCCAATCCGCACGCCAATGGCGGCCTGCTGACCCGGCCGCTGGTCACGCCGGATTTCCGCCAGTACGCCGTAGCCGTGGCGGAGCCGGGCGACCGGGAAGACCAGGCGACGCTGATCCTCGGCCAATATCTGCGCGACGTCATGCGCCTCAACGCCGGCACAGCGAATTTCCGCGTCTTCGGCCCCGATGAAACCGCCTCCAACCGCCTGTCGGCGGTGTTCGAGGCCACGGACCGGGTGTGGATGGCGGAGACGCTCGACAGCGACGAGCATCTCTCCGCCGACGGCCGGGTGATGGAAATCCTCAGCGAGCACATGTGCCAGGGCTGGCTCGAGGGCTACCTGCTCACCGGCCGCCACGGCTTCTTCTCCTGCTATGAGGCCTTCATCCACATCATCGACTCCATGGTCAGCCAGCACGCCAAATGGCTCCAGGTGTCGCGCGAGCTGGAATGGCGCAAGCCGGTGCCGTCGCTGAACTATCTGCTGACATCCCACGTCTGGCGGCAGGATCACAACGGCTTCTCCCACCAGGATCCGGGCTTCGTCGATCTTGTCGCCAACAAGAACCCGGAGATCGTGCGGGTGTATTTCCCGCCGGACGCCAACACCCTGCTGTGGGTGGGCGATCACTGCCTGAAAACCTGGGACCGGGTGAACGTCATTGTCGCCGGCAAGCAGCCGGAGCCGCAGTGGCTGACCATGGATGAGGCCGTCCGCCACTGCGAGGCGGGCGCCGGCGTCTGGCGCTGGGCGGGAACCGAGGACGGCCTGGAGCCGGACGTGGTGATGGCCTGCGCCGGCGACGTGCCGACCAAGGAGACGCTGGCGGCCATCGACCTGCTGCGCCAGAACCTGCCGCACCTGCGCATCCGCATGGTCAATGTGGTGGACCTGATGACGCTGCAGGACCCGCAACACCACCCGCATGGCATGTCCGACGCGGAATTCGACCGGCTGTTCACGTCCGACCGACCCGTGATTTTCGCCTATCACGGCTATCCGTACCTGATCCACCGCCTCGTCTACAAACGCCGCAACCACCCCAATTTCCACGTGCGCGGCTACATCGAACAGGGCACGACGACAACGCCGTTCGACATGACCGTGCTGAACGAGCTCGATCGCTACCATCTGGCGATCGAGGCGATCCGCCGGCTGCCGATCCTGGAGGAAAAAGGCGCGGCGGTGATCGCCGGCTTCGAGGAAAAGCTGCGCAAGCACCACGACTGGATTCGCGAACACGGCGAGGACATGCCCGAGGTGCGGGAATGGCGCTGGACCTGGGGCAGGGGCGAGACCGCGTCAGGCTAGCGCACGGGAACGGGCGCGGGAACCTGGCGTCATGGAAAACGGGGTATGGTCAACCGGTTGTGGCAAGCTCCGGGCATGAACGGGGTTTGCCCGGGCGGCAGATTGCAGGGGCGTTCCCATGTCCGGTCTTGTCAGCTTCGACAGCCTCATCGCACGGCTGGGGCTTGCCCTCGCCATCGGCCTGCTCGTCGGCCTGGAGCGCGGCTGGCGCGAGCGCGCCGAGCCGGCCGGCAGCCGCACGGCGGGCATCCGCACCTACGGCGCCGTGGGGCTGCTTGGCGGCGTCACGGCGGCCCTGTCGCAGGCGCTGGCCGCTCCGGCGGTGCTGGTGGCCGGGCTGCTTGGCTTCAGCGCGGTTTTCGCCTGGTTCAAACAGCGTGAGGAAGCCCAGGACGGCGGCTTCAGCGTCACCGGCGTGGTGGCGGCCATGCTGGTGTTCTCCCTGGGCGCCCTCGCCGCGCTGGGCGAGGTCCAGGCCGCGGCGGCGGGCGCGGCCCTGCTCGCCGGGTTGCTGGCCAGCCGCGAAACGCTTCATGGCCTGCTGCAGCGCCTCAGCTGGACCGAGGTGCGGTCCGCCCTGACGCTGGCGGTGATGACTGCCGTGGTGCTGCCGCTGCTGCCCAACCGGGCCATCGACCCATGGGGCGGTTTCAATCCGTGGGAAGTCTGGCTGTTCACCGTGCTGATGGCCACCATCTCGTTCATGGGCTATGCGGCGGTGCGCCTGCTTGGTCCGGCGCGCGGCATGGTGGTGAGCGGGATCGCCGGCGCGCTGATTTCCTCCACGGCGGTGACGGTGGCGCTGGCGCGACAAGCGGCTGGCGGCGAGCGGGCGGCGCCGCTGGCCGGCGCGGCCTGCCTCGCGGCGATGACCTCCCTGTTGCGGGTGGCGGCGGTGACGCTGATCCTGCGTCCCCAGATTCTGACGTCGATGGCGCCGGAAACCCTGGCGGCGGCGCTGACCTTCGCCGTCTGCGGCGGCCTGCTGCTGACGCGCGGCAAGGCAAGCGGGGCCGCCGCCACGCCTGGCAACCCCTTCGAATTGGGCTCCCTGCTGCTGTTTGCCCTGATGTTCGCGCTGATCTCGACCATCAGCGCAGCCGTGGTCGGGCGTTTTGGCGGCGGCAGCCTGGTGGCGACCTCGGCCCTGTCAGGGCTGTTCGACGTGGACGTGGCGGTGCTGAGCGCCCTGCGGCTCACCGACCAGGGCGTCGCCGCGGGCGTGATCGGCCATGGGGTGCTCGCCGCTCTCTGCGCCAACGCGGTGGGGCGGCTGGCGCTGGCGATCGCTGCTGGCCCGGCCAGCTTCTGGTTGCCGCTGCTGGGCGCGACCATCGCCGCCGCCACGGCTGGCGGGTTCGTGCTGTTCACAACCGGTTAGGTGTTTCCGGCGTCCAGGTCTCCGAAGCCGCGCAAGCTGCTTTCACGCGGTCCAGCGTCCGCAGGGTGCGGAACTGTCAGGCGTTTACAGCCCTCCCCCTTGTCGCATGTCCATGGCCGCCGCTGGCGTGCACCGGCGCACCTCACGCAACGGGCGCGCCGGCTAACTTGCTTGTGAAGCAGGATGCTTCTTGAGGGACAGGGACATGAACGCCATCAAATCCGCAAGCTCGATCATTTTCGCCACGCCCATCGGCTGGGCCATGATGGCGGTGGGCCTGATCGTGACGGTGCAGCTGGCGGGCGCCTGACCAGGACGACCGGCGACCGCCTGAAAAAATCACAGCCAGACATGAAAAGGCGGCGCATCCGGGATGCGCCGCCTGATGACGGTCCGGGTCAGGAGCCCATCCGGCAACGCCCTGCCTGGCAACGCTCCAGCCAGGTTATTCGGCTGCCTGGCGCGCCGGCTTGCTCTGGATGACCTCGAAACCCTCGAATTCCGGATGACCAGTGGTCATTGGGCCGTTACCCGGCTGGGCGGCGCGCTGGTGCGATTTCTTGAACTGCACGGACTGGGTCCAGGCGTCGAAGTGCGCCTTCGAAGCCCACAGCGTGTAGGACGAATAGAGGATGTGATCCTCCTTCTCCGGGCCACGCAGCATGTGGAATTCGATGAAACCATCGAGCTCGTGCAGATAGGATTCGCGATTGAGCCATACCTGCTCAAAATCTCCGGCCCTGTCCTTGAGGACCTTGAAACGGTTCATGCCAATGTACATTCAGGCTCTCCTGCTCAGCCGACGGTCCCGCTTCGCTTCACCGGTCTGATCCAGACCAGCCCGAAGCCGGACACACGCGGCCCCAACACATATATATTCTGACGCCGATCCTAACAGAAAACGGCGCGTGTCGCGTGACAAAACGGGGCGCAGTCGCCCCGCTTCGCGCCTCAATGGGAGGCAAACCTGATCGTCAGCCCGGCCTTGGCCTGCATGCCGGCGCTTGACGTATAGTTCAGGTACTGGGTGTAACGCTTGTCAAACAGGTTCTGCACCGACACGTCCGCCCGCACCCAGTCATTGAAGCTGTAGGAGGCGAACAGATCGACAAGACCATAACCAGGCGTCGCCAGATCCACCTGATCCGGCGGCAGATTGCGGCGACTCTTGCCGAAGACCCCGGTGACGCGGCCACCCACCGTCAGGCGGTTATCGAGGAAGCGGAAGCCGAGCGTGCCGGAGATCCGGTTCGGCGGCACGGATGCAAGGCCATATCCGGTTTCCTGATCCTTGCCGCGCACATAGGTTCCGGCAATGGTGGTGAAGCCCCAGCCCCAGTCATAGGCTGCTTCAAGCTCGGCGCCGGTGAGGCGGACCTTGGCGAAGTTCTGATACTGCTGGTCCGGCATCAGCGCGCACATGCGCCGCGCCTGGGCCGGGGGAAGCCGCGAGCACACGGAGTTGGGCATGCCGGGAATGAAGGCGACCAGGGTCGAGGTGTCGGCGTTGGTGAAACCGATATAGTCGTCGATCTCGTTGCGGAACACCGTCGCCTTGGCGCGGAAGGTGTCCCCGGCCTTCAGCACGTCATTGTACTTCAGGTTGACGCCCGCCTCGAGATTGTGCGCCACCTCGGGCCTGAGATTCGGGTTGGGCAACATGCGGAACGCGGGGAACGGGTGATATCCCTCGATCAGCGTTTCAGTGATGGTGGGCGCGCGATAGGCCTCGGCGTAGGTGGCGTACAGTTCAAGGCCGGTGACGGGCGTGACGCCAATGGTGAACTTGGGCGACGCCCGGCCGCCGTCGCTGCCGGTCGTGGGGCTGGACAGTTCGTAATGGTCGTAACGCACGCCGCCGACCACGCGCAGCCAGCTGCTGTAGCGGATCTCGTCCTGGACATAGACGCCGAACAGGGTGCGCTCGCCGCCCGGCGTGAAGGCCGAGCCATAGCCGCCGGCGGTGTCCCAGGTGTGAACCTTGTCCCAGACACCGTCGCCGCCATAGGTCAGCGTATGGGACAGGGCGCCGGTCTGGAACTTCGACGTGTTGAAGATGTCGAAGCCGGTTGTTTTCTGGTCATAGATGATGCGGCTCAGTCCCGGCACGGCGCCGAGCACGCCATAAGTGCCGCTAGGTGAATTGGCCATGTAACGCTGCGACATCGTCGTGTCGTTGGCGTAGACCTTCATGTTGAGATCAACCAGCGGCGTCTCGGGGCTGCGGAAACGGTAGCCCAGGGTGTAGGCGCCGGTGTTGAGCACGTTGTCAAAACGCGCGCCCTGATTGCTGGAGCCGCTGTTGCTGAACCCGTAGTTCTGGCGCAGGGCCGTCGCCGAGATTTCGTGCCCTTCGGCCGGACGGATGTTCACCTTGAACAGACCGCTGGCCACCTCGCTGCCGGTGTCGTTGATCACCGTGCCGGCGCCGTCCTTGTAATTGTAGGTCTGGCGGGTAAGGAACTGGCCATAGACATCGGCGACGCCGCCGATGCGGGCGCCGACGGCGCTGCTGGACAGGAAGCCCGCGCCGTTCGTGCCGAGCACCAGGCGCTGCTCCGCACCGACCTTCTCGTCGGGCTTGAGCAGATCGTCGACGCCGCGCGTCTGGAACAGCACCACGCCGCCGATGGCGCCGGAGCCATAGATCGACGACACCGGACCGCGCGTCACGTCCACGCGGCTGACCAGCTCGGGATCAAGGTAGAACTGGCCATTGGCGTTGTGGCCGCTGACGCCGTAATTCTGGCGGGCGCCGTCAACCAGCACCGCCACGCGGCCGAAGTCCTGCAGGCCGCGAATATTGATCGACTGGGCTGGATCGTTGGCGTTTTCCTGGCTCCAGACGCCGGGAATCTCACGCAACACATCGGAAATACGCGACGGATTGAACCGCTCGATCTCGTCGCGATTGACGATGCTGACGCCAGCCAGCTGGTCGATGGCTTTCTGCTCGACGCGGGTTGCCGAAACCGAAATGGTGTCAAGTTTGATTTCTTCTGCGGTCGCCACCGTGATGGCCAGAAATGACGCAGAGAGAAACAGCGCCCCGCACGCATATTTGCGCATCGCCCAGATCCCGAATGTTTGACAGTTACGGTTTCCGCCCGCGCTCTGCTGACCCTTGCAGCGGCGATCGACCGGCAACTCCTCTGCCCCTCCGTAGATTCAGGAAATACACGAGTCAAACATAATATTACTTCGAAATTATAATGATTTAAAACTGATATGCCAATTTAGATTCATTCCAGCTCCAAACTGATCCAATTTTCAGAATGAATCTAAATTGAGAACTCCGAAATTCCTGAAAAAATTGCGGAGACGTGCTGTCGTGCGGCGACGGCAACACCAGGCCGGCGGCATCCCGAAATTCGAATATCGAATTGATAAAATTATATAAAAATCAAATCACACGACGTCAGGCGCACATCATGGGATGCGGGGCGGACCAGCGGCCGGCGCGCAACAGCGCAAAGTTTAACTGTAACTGTACGCGCCTTACCTGTATGGAAGCGCTGGAGCGGATTGCGACCAGCGCACGCCGATGCAGACGCGTCGGCGTTTCGTCAGAACCGGGTTCACCCGGCGCCTGGCGCCGATCGATCCCACCTCATGTCAGGCTGCCAGCGCTTCACCTGTTGCGCCGGCAAGTTCTGGCTTCCTGATTCGTGTGGCTCCGGAGCACGGGCGGCGCGGCCGCCAACGCCGGAGCTGCTCCAGCGCCGGCCTGCCCGGCAACAACAACACGGGACGTCAGCCATGGCCGACCAGACAAGGCGCGATATTGCGCAACCGCCGGCGCGGACACACGTCCCGCGCCTCACCCGACGCGGCCTGATGAGCGCGGCGCTTTCAGCAGCCCCTCTCATGCTCGCGGGGCTATCGCTGGCGACCGCCGCGGAAGCCTCTGCAAAACGGATCGTGGTGGCCGGCGGGGCCCTGACGGAAATCGCTTACGCGCTGGGACAGGCCGACAGGATCGTCGGCGTCGACACCACCAGCACGTTTCCGGCCCAGGCGCAGAAAGACAAGGCCAGCATCGGTTATGTGCGGCAGCTTTCGCCCGAGGGCATCCTGTCGCTGCAGCCGGACGTGCTGCTGCTGCAGGAAGGCGGCGGACCGCCAGAGGCGCTGACCCTGGTGTCCCAGGCCGGCGTGCGCATCGTGCGCGCGCCCGAAGCCGCGACCGAACAGGGCGTGCTTGAACGCATCGCGACCGTTGGCGCGGTCACCGGCGCCCAGGACGCCGCCGGCAAGCTTGAACAGCAGGTGCGGGACAAATTCGCCGCCCTCGCGGAAAAGCGCAAAAAGATCACGAAGCCCGCGCGGGTGATGTTCATCCTCAGCCTGCAAAATGGCCGCCCGCTGGTCGCCGGCGCCGGCGCCAGCGCCGACGGCATGATCCGTCTTGCCGGCGGCGAGAATGTCGCCAGCGGTTTCCAGGGCTACAAACCCATGACCGACGAGGCGGTGATCGAAGCCGCGCCTGACGTCATCCTGATGATGAGCGGCGGCCCGCGCCAGCATGCCGCCGGCGACGTGTTCAAAACGCCGGCGCTGTCCGCCACGCCAGCGGCGAAGACGCAGCGGCTGCTGAGCCTGGACGGCCTGTACCTGCTCGGCTTTGGTCCGCGCGCGCCGGACGCGGCGCTGGAGGTGTTCAATGCGCTCTACCCGGAGCTGAAGGAAGCCCGCTAAGCCGTCGCACAAGGGACGCGGACGCGCGGCGCACGCCGGCGCCGCCCGAGGATTGAGTCTCACCATGCAGGGATCGGAAGCGGTCGCGTTCAGGCCGGGAGTGATGTTGCTGTTCGTCACGCTGGCGCTGCTGATGGCGGCGGTCGTCGTGTTGTCGCTTGGCGCGGGCGCCGTCGACATCAGCCCCCGGCGGGTGCTGGCCATTTTCGCTGCCGGCCTTGGCCTCACCGACCAGACGGCGACGCCGCGCGAGGCGCTGGTGCTGTTCGACATCCGCGCGCCGCGCACCCTGCTGGGCCTGCTGGCCGGCGCGGCGCTGGCGGTGTCGGGCGCGCTGATGCAGGGCCTGTTCCGCAACCCCCTCGCGGATCCCAGTCTCGTGGGCGTTTCATCAGGCTCGGCGCTGGCGGCGGCGGCCTCCATCGTTGTCGGCGACCGGCTGATCGCCGCCTTCTGGCCGGCGGGAACCACCCTGCCGTTCGCCGTGCTGCCGGCGGCGGCGTTCCTTGGCGGGCTGATCACCACCACCGTCCTGTACGTCATCGCCACGCGCCAGGGGCGCACCTCGGTCACCACGATGCTGCTGGCCGGCGTGGCGCTGGCGGCGCTGGCCGGCGCGCTCACCGGCCTGCTGGTCTATGTGGCCGATGACCGGCAGCTGCGCGATCTCACCTTCTGGTCGCTCGGCAGTCTCGGCGGCGCCACCTGGACCAAGGTGGCGGCCGTGGCGCCCGCCGTGCTGCTGGTGATCGTCGCCGCCCCGGTGCTGGCGCGCGGGCTCAACGCGCTGCTGCTGGGCGAGGCCGAGGCCTATCACGTGGGCGTGGCGGTGCAGCGGCTGAAGCGGCTGGCCATCCTGCTGACGGCGCTGGCTGTCGGGGTCGCGGTGGCGGCGTGCGGGGCCATCGGTTTTGTCGGCATCGTTGTGCCGCACGTCATCCGCCTGGCCTGCGGCCCCGACCACCGGGTGCTGCTGCCGGCCAGCGCCCTGCTGGGCGGCTCGCTTCTGGTAGGCGCCGACGTGCTGGCGCGGCTGCTGGTGTCGCCTTCGGAACTGCCGATCGGCATTCTCACCGCCGCGGTCGGCGCGCCGTTCTTTCTCTGGCTGCTGCTGCGCGGCGGCAGGGGGACGTTCGCATGAGCCTGCTCACGCTTTCCGCCGCCAGCTACGGCGTGCGCGGCAAAACCCTGCTCAACCAGGCCAGCATGACGCTGCGCCCTGGGGAACTGACCGTCGCCATTGGCCCGAACGGCGCCGGCAAATCAACCCTGCTGCGCCTGTGCTGCGGCGAACTGGCGCCAACGGGCGGCCGGGTTCTGTGGGACGGCGCGGACCTCGCCAGCATCCCGCCGTGGCGGCTGGCGGCGGCGCGCGCCGTGCTGCCCCAGGCCTCCAGCCTCGGCTTTCCGTTCACGGTGGCGGAGGTTGTCCGTCTTGGCATGGAGACGGTGGGCCGCAAGCTGCCGCGCGCCGCCGCGACGGCGATCATCAACGCCAGTCTGGCCAGCGCCGACGTGGGCCATCTGACTGGTCGCAGCTATGAAACGCTCTCCGGCGGCGAGCGCCAGCGCGTGCACTTCGCCCGCGCCGTCGCCCAGCTGGCGGCCGGGCGCGCCGCGTCAGGGCGGGATGACCTGCCCCAGGCGCTGTTCCTGGATGAGCCCACCGCCAGCCTCGACATCCACCACCAGCTGCTGCTGATTCGCGAGGCGCGCCGGCTGGCCGACAGCGGCGTCGCGGTTTTCGCGGTGCTGCACGACCTCAGCCTGGCGTCATCCTGCGCCGACGCCATCCTGCTGATGCGCAACGGCGAGATCGTCGCCCAGGGCGCGCCCGACATGGTGCTGACGCCAGACTGGGTGCGGCAGGTGTTTGGCGTCGAGACCGAGATTCTCCAGGCCAGCGGCGGCGGACCCGCCTTCGCCTATCGGCTGCCGTAGCGGCGCACGAGGCGGGGCGACACAAAGACCAGGCGGCGCCAGAGACGGGTTGTTCCCGTCCGCCGACGCCCCGGCGGGCAGGAACACCCCGAAGATCGCTGGCAAAGCCGCAGGCGCCGCCTGTTCACATCCTTTTTCCGCACCAGCGGGCGAGCCTGGGCCCGCTGGTTTTTCGCGCCGGTGCGCGTAAACTTTGCAAAATTTGCATAATCCTGGATGAAATTCCGCAATTCTTCGCAGAATAAGCCCTTCCCGGAACGCCGCCGGTTGCGGATATTGCAAACCGTTCGAGCAACAATCAGACAACAAGGGTCGAGATGGGGAAGCGTATCAAGCGGCTGATGGTCGCCAACCGTTCTGAAATCGCCATCCGCGTTTTTCGCGCGGCGACGGAACTGGGCATCGAAACGGTGGCCATCTACGCGGAGGAGGACCGGCTGTCGCTGCACCGCTTCAAGGCGGACGAGGCCTACCGGGTCGGCGCCGGCAAAGGGCCGCTGCAGGCCTATCTCGACATTGATTCGATCATCGACATCGCCGTGAAAGCCCGGGTCGACGCCATCCATCCCGGCTATGGCTTCCTGTCGGAAAGCCCGGAATTCGCCGAGGCGTGCGCGGCGGCCGGCATCATCTTCATCGGCCCCACGCCCCACACCATGCGCCAGCTCGGCAACAAGGTGGCGGCGCGCAATCTGGCCGTATCGGTCAACGCGCCAGTGATGCCGGCCACCGATCCCCTGCCCGATGACGCGTCGGAGGTGCTGCGCCTCGCCGCCGGCGTCGGCTATCCGGTGATGCTGAAGGCGAGTTGGGGCGGCGGCGGCCGCGGCATGCGACCCATCGACAACGAATCCCAGCTGCTGGACGCGGTGGCGGCGGCGCGGCGCGAAGCGAAGGCGGCGTTCGGCAAGGACGAGGTGTACCTGGAAAAGCTGGTGCGCCGCGCCCGCCACGTCGAGGTGCAGTTGCTGGGCGACGCCCACGGCAATCTGGTGCATCTGTTCGAGCGTGACTGCACCATCCAGCGGCGCCACCAGAAGGTGATCGAGCGCGCCCCGGCGCCCTATCTGGACGACGCCGCCCGCGCCGCGCTGGCGGAGGCCGCCCTCGCCATCGGCCGCGCCGCCAACTATCGCGGCGCCGGCACCGTGGAGTTCCTGATGGACGCCGACACCGGCGCCTTCTACTTCATCGAGGTCAATCCGCGCATTCAGGTGGAGCACACGGTGACCGAGGTCGTCACCGGCCTCGACATCGTCAAGGCGCAGATCCGCATCGCCGAGGGCGGACGCATTGGCGTGGTGGAAGAGACGGGGATTCCGCCGCAGGAGAAAATCCGCCTCGCCGGCCACGCCATGCAGTGCCGCGTCACCACCGAGGACCCTGAGCGCGGCTTCGCGCCGGACTACGGCCGCATCACCGCCTATCGCGGCGCCTCCGGCTTCGGCGTGCGCGTCGACGGCGGCACCGCCTATTCCGGCGCCGTGGTCACGCCGTTCTACGACGCCATGCTGGAGAAGGTCACCGTCTGGGCGCCAAAGCCGGACGAGGTGATCGCCCGCATGGACCGCACGCTGCGCGAGTATCGTATTCGCGGCGTCGCCACCAACCTGCCGTTCCTGGAGGCAGTGCTGGCCCATCCCGATTTTCGGGCGATGAACTACACCACCCGGTTCATCGACGACACGCCGGAACTGTTCAACCTGACGCCGCGCCGCGACCGCGCCACCAAGCTGCTGCGCTCCATCGCCGACGTCACCGTCAACGGCCACCCGGAGATGAAGGGACGCAACGGCCTCGCCGCCGACCTGCGCACGCCAGAGGCGCCGACATTTGGCGGCGCAACGCCCGACGGGACGAAGCAGCTGCTCGACCGGCTGGGTCCGCGCGACTTTGGCCGCTGGATGCGCGAACAGCAGCGCGTGCTGATCACCGACACCACCATGCGCGACGCCCACCAGTCGCTGCTGGCGACGCGCATGCGCAGCTTCGACCTGCTGCCCGCCGCCAGCTCCTACGCCAGCGGCCTGCCCGGCCTGCTGTCGCTGGAATGCTGGGGCGGCGCCACCTTCGACGTCGCCATGCGCTTCCTCACCGAGGACCCGTGGGAGCGCCTCGCCGGCATTCGCCGGCAGGCGCCCAACCTGCTGCTGCAGATGCTGCTGCGCGGGGCCAATGGCGTCGGCTACACCAATTATCCCGACAACGTGGTGCGCCACTTCATCCGCCAGGCGGCGGAGGGCGGCGTCGACCTGTTCCGCATTTTCGACTGCCTGAACTGGGTGGAGAACATGCGCGTCGCCATCGACGCCGTGGCGGAGGCCGGCAAGATCGCCGAGGGCGCCATCTGCTACACCGGCGACGTGTTCGACCCGGACCGGGCCAAATATTCCCTCAACTACTACGCCGGCCTGGCGCGGGAGCTGGAGGCGGCAGGCTGCCATGTGCTGGCCATCAAGGACATGGCCGGCCTGCTGCGGCCGCCGGCGGCGCGGGCGCTGATCAAGGCGCTGCGCGACGTCACCGACCTGCCGATCCATTTGCACACCCACGACACCTCCGGCGCGGCCAGCGCCACGGTGATCGCCGCCATTGAGGCGGGCGTCGATGCGGTGGACCTCGCCACTGACGCCATGTCCGGCGCGACCTCGCAGCCGTGCCTCGGCTCGGTGGTGGAGGCGGTGCGCGGCACGGAGCGCGACGCCGGCCTCGACGCCGACGCCATCCGCCGCATCAGCTTCTACTGGGAAGGCGTGCGGGCGCTGTACGCGCCGTTCGAGAGCGACCTGCGCGCCGGCGCCTCCGAGGTCTATCTGCACGAGATGCCCGGCGGCCAGTTCACCAACCTGAAGGAGCAGGCGCGCTCGCTGGGGCTGGACACGCGCTGGCATGAGGTGGCGCGGGCCTATCGTGAGGCCAACGACCTGTTTGGCGACATCGTCAAGGTGACGCCGTCGTCCAAGGTGGTGGGCGACATGGCGCTGATGATGGTGGCCCAGGGGCTGACGCCGGCCGACGTGCTCGACCCGGAGCGGGAGATCGCCTTCCCCGCCTCGGTGGTGGAGATGCTGAAGGGCGACCTCGGCCAGCCGGTGGGCGGCTGGCCGGAGGCCCTGCAGAAGAAGGCCCTGCGCGGCCAGCAGCCGATCACCGTGCGGCCCGCCTCGCTGCTCGGCGAGGCGGATCTCCCCGCGGCGCGCAAACAGGCGGAAACCGAGGTCGGCCGGCAGATCGACGATCAGGAGCTGGCCTCCTGGCTGATGTACCCCAAGGTGTTCGCCGACTACGCCCGGATGGCCGACGCCTACGGGCCGCTGTCAGCGCTGCCGACGCCGGTGTTCTTCAACGGCATGAAGGCGGGCGACGAGATCGTCGCCGAGATCGAGCCGGGCAAGACGCTGATCATCCTGCTCCAGGCCATCGGCGAGGCGGAGCCGGACGGCCACGTGAAGCTGTTCTTCGAGCTGAACGGCCAGCCGCGCGTTATCCGCGTCGCCGACCGCAGCCGCGTCGTCGCCACGGCGCGGCGCAAGGCCGACGATGGCGACCCCAGCCACGTGGCGGCGCCGATGGCCGGCGCGGTGTCGTCCATCGCCGTGCGCAAGGGCCAGAAGGTGGAGGCCGGCGCGCCGCTGCTGACGCTGGAGGCGATGAAGATGGAAACGACCCTGGCCGCCCCGCGCGCCGGCGTCGTCACCGACGTGGCCGTGGCCGTGCGCGACAATGTGGAGGCGCGCGACCTGCTGCTGCTGCTGGAGTAGGCTTCGGCAGGCGGCGCCCCTCGCGCCGCCTTGCCATCACGGTCATTCAGGCGCCGCCAGCGACATCAACCGCACAACCACGTCATACCCGGGCCCGTCCCGGGCATTCACGTCCCTGGACTGCTGATCACTGGAGACTGTTGCGGACCTGAGGCCCGCGGGGATGGACGGCGCGGGGGCATGACGGTTGGGGATGGACGGCGCGGGGGGAGCGTGGTCAGACCGGGCAAAGACGCTGGCGTCCTGCCTCACCGCGCCCGGCGCACGCCGGGCAGGACGTAGCGGCGCTCCAGCCAGCGGGCGGCGACGACCACCACCGAGACCAGCGCCAGATAGACCGCGCCGGCGACCAGATAGGCGTCGAGGAAGCGGAAACTGCGGATGGCGAGGTCCTGCATCTGGGCGAAGAATTCCGCGTACTGGATCAGGAAGGCGATGGAGCTGTCCTTGAGGTTGAGGATGACCTGATTGGTCAGCGCCGGCACCGACAGGCGCATGACCTGCGGCAGGATCACCAGCTGGAAAACCTGGAGGTCGCTGAACCCCTGGGCGCGCGCCGCCTGCAATTCATCCGGGTCGAGCCCGCGAAACGCCGTCATCAGATAGCGGGCGTTATAGGCCGCCACGTTCAGGGTGAAGCCGATGACCGCCACGGTGAACGGCGTCAGCTTCAGCCCCCATTGCGGCAGGCCGTAGTACATCAGGAACAGCAGCACGATCAGCGGCGTGCCGATGAAGAAGGAAATATAGCCTTCCGTCAGGCGCCGGCGCAGGGGGCCGCCGCTGATCGCCAGGTAGAACACCACCACGCCGCCGGCGAGGCCGGTGACGCTGATGACCGCCGCCAGCAGCAGCGTATTGCCGAGGCCCGACAACACCTGCGGCCAGTACTCCAGCATCAGCGCGAGGAAGGAGGCCATCGCTCAGCGCTCCGCCAGGCCGGCCGGCCCGGATGGGCCAGCAGGCTGCGCCTGGTCCATGGGCTGCGCCACATCTATTGGCGGCGCCGTTTGCGCCTGCCGCAATTCCTGATGGAAGAAGGCGCGGACGCGCGGATCGGCGTTGGGGCCGAACAGCTCGTCCACCTCACCTTCAGCGTGGATGCGGCCCTCATCGAGGAACATCACCCGACCGCCGGCGGCGCGGGCCAGATAAAGGTCGTGGGTGACGCACAGCATCGACACGCGCTCGTCGCGCAGCTGGTGCAGGATGTTCACCACCTCCCGCGACATCAGCGGATCGAGCGCTGACGTTGGCTCGTCGAAGAACAGCACCGCCGGGTCCATGGCCAAAGCGCGGGCGATGGCGACGCGCTGCTTCTGGCCGCCGGAGAGCTGGGCGGGATATTTGTGGGCGTGCGCCTGCATGTCCATGCGGGCGAGCTGGCGCAGCGCCCGTTCGTCGGCTTCCGCCGCGGGCATGCGGCGCAGGTGGCGCAGCGCCAAAGTGACGTTCTGCAACGCCGTCAGGTGGCGGTAGAGCGCGAAATTCTGGAAGACGAAGCCGATGCGCTGGCGCAGCGCCCGCTCATCGACGCCAGGTCCCAGCACATCGCGACCTTCGAACACCACCCGCCCGCCGGTCGGCGTCGCCAGGCGGTTGAGGCAGCGCAGCAGCGTCGACTTGCCGGAGCCGGACGGACCCATGATGACCTTCAGCTCGCCCTGGGCAAGGTCGAAGCTGACGCCGTCGAGGATTATCCGCCCGTCATACTCCAACTTCAGATCCTGGACCGACAGCAGCGTCATGGCGTTCTCATCCCGTCAGGCCAGGAATGCGCGTGCGCTTTTCCAGCGCCCAGACGCCCGTGACCAGGAGTTTGTAGATCAGGAAATAGATGATCCCCACCGCCAGATAGATCTCGACGCCGCGCAGGGTCGTGGCCGACAGCGACATGGCTTCCTTCATCACGTCGGGGATGCCGACCGTGTAGGCGAAGGGCGAGTACTTCAGCACCGTGGTGAATTCGTTGATCATGCCGGGCACGGCGAAGCGCAGCATCTGCGGAATTTCAATCAGCCGCAGGATCTGGAAGCGGCTGAGGCCCATGGCTTCCGCCGCCAGCACCTCGCTGGCGTCAACGGAATCGAAGGCGCCGCGAAACACCTCCGCCAGATAGGCGCCGGCGATCACGCCGAGGCTGAGCATCATGGCGACCAGCGGCGGCACGCGCAGGCCGGCGTTGGGCAGGCCGAAGAACACGATGAACAGCAGCACCAGCACCGGCACGGCGCGGAAGATAAAGGTGAACGCGCCGAGCAGGCCCCTCAGCCACGGCGGACCGATCCGGCTGAGCATGGCGACGCCAAGGCCGACGACGACGCCAGTGAGGCTGCACGCCACCGTCACCATGATCGTGTAGCCAACGCCGCCGGCCAGCTGGAGGAGGATTTGCAGGAAGCTCATGCGGCGGGCCCGGCGCACGGCGCGCAGGCTGCGGCGGCAAAACCGGCTGGCGTCAGGAAGACTGGGGGTGCGTGCATGTGGAAGCCATTGTCCAGTTTCGCATGAATGCGACAGCCCATGCGATTCAGGGTAAATGGAACACCGCGTCGCGTTAAGAAATTGCCTCTGACCGGCGGACAGAGGCAAAAGCCGGCTCAGGCGACCGGATTTCTCGCGCCCGGACTCGCGCCGGCCCGGCCGCATCAGGGCGCGCCGGATCCGCGCGCGTTATTTCAGCCATTTGTCGATGATGGCCTGGCGCTCTTCGGGTTTCAGTTCGGTGGTCAGATATGTGTCCACGTCTTCCCGCAGCTTGCTGCCCTTGGGGAAGGCAAAACCGAAGCGGTCGAAGCCGGTAAAGACATAGCTGTCCTGGATCGGCATGGTCTTGCGGTAGACCGAGGCGACGGTGCCGTCGAGGAAGGCCAGATCGAGGTTGCCATTGCGCAGGTCGGCCAGCACCTCGTTGTAGGACGGATAGACCTTGACCTGGTCGAGCTTGTACTGGCCCTTCGGCTCAAGGGTGTTCTTGATGAAGTCGCTGTAGGCCATGCCGCGCGGATAGCCGATGCTGTACTTCTTCAGGTCATCAAGGTTGTCGATCTTGATGTTACGGTTCTTGAGACTGACGAGGTTCCAGGTGTTGTCCATGTAAGGAATGGAGAAATCCATCACTTCCTTGCGCTTGTCAGTGATGGAGATGCCCGAGAAGGCGATGTCGGCCTGGCCGGCGACCACGGCGCCCAGCATGCCCTGCCAGTCATAGGGGGTCAGCTTGATGGTGCAGCCGCGTTTCTTGCAATAGCCCTCTATCAGCTCCAGATCGAGGCCGACGGTTTTGCCGTTTTCCTCATAGAGATTGGGCGGCGACGCCGGCGTCACCGCCGCGCGGATCACCTTGCCCTGCTCTTCCGATGAGCAGCCGGCGAGGACGAGAAGACACAGACCGGCTAGAGCGGTGATTCCACGCATGTTGGCGTCGCTTTCAGACATGCGGCGTTGCGCCGCAACAGTTGACGCGGAATCGTAACAAACGGGCCGCCGGCCGGCAAGGCGGCCCTGGCCGCCGGCGCGCCCTCAGCCGGCCGCCCGGCGCAACTCCGGGCGTCGCCCCGCCGGCCTTGCCAGGCCAAAATGGGCGCGCAGGGTCGAACCGGCGTAGGCTTCGCGAAAAATGCCCTTCCGGCGCAGCAGCGGCACGACTTCGTCCACGAACACGTCGAGGCCGTCGGGAACCACATCGGGCATCAGGTTGAACCCGTCGGCGGCGCCGGCGTGGAACCAGGCGGCGATGTCGTCGGCGATCTGTTCGGGCGTCCCGACGATCAGCCGGTGGCCGATGCCGCCGCCGATGCGGCGGATAAGCTGGCGCACCGTCAGGCCGTCGTTTACCGACAGTTCGACGAGGGCGCGTGAAAATGTTTGCCAGCCTTTGGCATCGACGAGCAGGGAGCCGGGCAGCGGCTGGTCCAGATCCAGCGTCTCCGGCTCCACGCCCAACATTTTGGCGACGCGCTGCACGGCGAACTCCGGCGGAACCAGCGACCACAGCCAGTCCTCGCGGCGGCGCGCCTCCTCTTCTGTTGCGCCAATCACCGTGGCGAGACCTGGCAGAATGACGATTTCATCGCCGCGCCGGCCATAACGGGCGGCCCTGGCGCGAATGTCATCGGCGAACGCTTTGCCTTCGGGAATCGTATTGGCCACCGAGAACACCGCCTCGGCGTGGCGCGCCGCCAGTTCGCGGCCATCGTCCGAACCACCCGCCTGGACGATGACCGGATGCCCCTGCGGCGAGCGCGGCACGTTGAGCGCGCCCTGGACGCGGTAGTGACGCCCCACATGGTTCAGGTCGTGGATGCGGTTTTCGTCGGCGAACACGCCGCTGGCCTGGTCACCGACGAAAGCGCCGTCCTCCCAGCTGTTCCACAGACCCTTGACGACGTCGGTAAATTCGCCGGCGCGCTCGTAGCGGGCGCCGTGTTCCGCCACGTCGTCGAAACCGAAATTGCGGGAGGCGCGCGGATCGGCGGTCGTCACCACGTTAAGGCCGGCCCGGCCGCCGCTGACCAGATCGAGGCTCGCGAAGCGGCGGGCGATATTATAGGGCTCGTTATAGGAGGTGGAGGCGGTGGCGATCAGACCAATATGGCTGGTGGCGCGGGCCACCGCCGCCAGAATCACCGTGGGCTCAAGGGCGTAGAACGGCCTGTAGGCCGGACGTTCGGTGATCGCCGGCACGTCGGCCAGGAAGATCGCGTCCAGGGTTCCGCGCTCCGCCGCCTGGGCCACGCGCACATAGTGATCGGCGCTGATGAAGGCCTGCGCGCCCTGGGGCGTGGCCCGCCAGGCCGAGTTGAAGAAGCCGGCGGTGAGAATGTTGACGTTGAGGTGCAACTGCCGTGCGCTCATGGGCCGGTCTCCGGTGCGGGGGCGATCAGAAGAAGCCGAGTTTCGGCAAGGGCGTTCCCGTCAGCTCCCACGCGCCAAGCGCCTGGGCTTTCAGCGTTGCGGGATTGTGGGAGGCCAGGGTGCGGGCGTTGCGCCAGTGCCGGTCGAGATTTCTGGCGCGCTGGGTGGCGGAGGCGCCGCCCACGTCAAACAGGCGGGTGGCGCCGCGCAGGGTCAATTCGTCCACCACCAGCTTGGCGCGCGCGGTCAGCACGGCGGCGTGGTGCGCCAGCTCCTCATCCGGCTCGCCCCGCACACGGGCGGCGGATAGGGCGTCATGGGCGTCGGCGGCGGCGAGAATCAGGGTTTCTGCGGTCCAGGCGTCGGCGCCAATGCGCCCGACGATCTCCTGCAGCAGCGGATCGTCCTCCGGCCGTTCGGCGCTGGAGTAATAGAAGTTGCGATCGCGGCGGCTGCGCACCAGATCGGCGGCGTCCGTCGCCACGTTGCGCAGGACGCCGGCGACAATGGCCGTCACCAGCAACTGGGCCAGGGTATTGCTGTAAGGCAGGCCAAAGCCGGAGCCCGGCTCGTCCGGCAGAACCTCATCGACTTCAATGCGAACATTATGCAGCACAGTGGTTCCTGAACCCGTCAGGCGCTGGCCGGCGCCGTCCCAGTCATCAACCAGTTCGACGCCGTCGCGGCGGGTTGGCAGCAGCACCGACAGATTGCGGCCGTCCGGGCCGGCCGCCCGCACCAGCAGGATGTCGGAGAACAGCGCGCCGGTGCTGTAGAACTTGCGACCATTCAGGCGGAAGCCGTCGCCATCCGGCGTCAGGGCCGTGGCGTAGGTGCTGACGCCGCCGCCAACCTTGCCGGCGCCCTGCTCCGTCATGGCGAGGCCCACGATGGCGCCGGCGGCGATATCAGGCAGCCACTTCAGCGCGGCCCCCCGCGCTCCGGCCGGAAGCGCGAAGCGGTCAACGAACGACAGGTGGTTGCGCAGGATGTGGGCGACGTTCGGGTCCGCCGCCGCCAGATCGAGCACGACGCGAAACAGCTCGCGGCTGCTGACGCCAAACCCGCCGCTGGCGCGCGGCAGACGCAGGGCGCCGAGCCGGCTCTCGCGGATCCGGCGGATCACGTCGAAGGGCAGGATACGGCCACGATCGCGGTCGGCGGCGCCGGCGCGAATCCAGGCGAACAGGTCGCCGAAATCCGGCTTTGCGGTTTCAAGCGAATGGATGGAGGCGGGGGCAGGCTGGGACATGGCGGATCCTGTCTGAAAGGGGGTGGCTATGGATCACTCCGCCGCCTGGCGACGGGACCGGACGAACTGGTTTTGGGGCCGTTTCAGCCCGAGGTTCTCGCGCAGGGTCTGACCTTCGTATTCGGTACGGAACAGGCCGCGACGGCGCAGTTCCGGCAGCACCAGCTCGATGAAGTCGATCAGGCCGCCAGGCAGCACCGGGGCCATGACATTGAATCCGTCGGCGCCGTAACTGACGAAGCGCTCTTCAAGCTGGTCGGCGATGTCGGCGGCGGTTCCCACCAGCTGCCAATGGCCGCGCGCGCCGGCGATGCGCTCATACAGCTGGCGGATGGAGAGGTTTTCACGGCGCGCCAGTTCGGCCACCAGGGCCTGGCGGCTCTGGCTGGCGAGGGTCGGCGGCAATTCCGGCAATGGACCATCGGGATCGGACCCGCGCAGATCGACGCCAAGCTGCACCCGCAGCAGCTCAAAGCCGACCTCCGGCTGGAGCAGCGCCTGCAATTCATCGAATTTCGCCTGGGCTTCGGCGCGGGTGCGGCCGACCACCGGAAACACGCCGGGCATGATCTTCAGATCTTCCGCCGCGCGCCCGTACCGGGCCAGCCGGCCCTTGATGTCGGCGTAAAACGCCTGGGCTTCGGCCAGAGTCTGCTGCGCCGTGAAAATCACCTCGGCGGTGCGCGCCGCCAGCTCCCTGCCGGGTTCGGAAGAGCCCGCCTGCACGATCACGGGGTGGCCCTGCGGCGGACGCGGAACGTTCAGCGGCCCCCGCACCCGGAAATGCGCGCCCTCATGGTCGAGAACGTGCATCTTCTCCAGATCGAGATAAACGCCGCTCTCCCGGTCGCGCGGGAAGGCGTCGTCCCCGAAGCTGTCCCAGAGCCCGCGCACCACGTCGGCGAATTCTTCGGCGCGCTGGTATCGGCGGGCGTGTGGAACAGGCGCGGCGTGGCCGAAATTGAGCGCGGCCTCCGGGTCGTTCGAGGTGACGAGATTCCAGCCGGCGCGGCCGCCGCTGATATGGTCGAGCGACGCGAACTGGCGGGCAAGATTGAACGGATCGCTGAAGGTGGTCGACGCCGTGCCGATGAGTCCGATGCGGCTGGTGACCGCCGCCAGGGCCGAGAGGATGGTCAGCGGTTCAAACGGGGTTATGCCCGTGTGCGCCTTGCGGGCGGCGCCATCGGGATGCAGCAGCCGTACATCGACGCTGTCAGCCAGGAACACCGCGTCGAATCTGGCCGCCTCCGCCACCTGGGCGAAGCGGACATAATCCTCAAGCCTGTCGTCGCGGGCAGCGGCGGGATGGCGCCACGCGGCGATGTGATGTCCTGAAATGTAATGGAACGCGCCCAGTCTGATGCGCTCGCCAGGTCTGAACTCGCCAGGTCTGCCCATCGCCATACTCCACCTGAGGCGGGCAACGCGGCCGCCCGGCTGCCCACGGGAACGCCATGTCCCGGAGCGTCATGGTGCTGGTCTGGATGGATGCAAGGCAAGTACTTGAAATAAATAATAAAATTATTTCATAAATGGCGGCAGCGACAAAAACCCTTTCTGCCAGAGCCTGTCCGCCTGCAAGTTTTCGGCGTCGGCGCGGCGCGCGCCGGCCGGCGAGACGCCAGGCCGGTGGCAACACCAATCCCCGGGGTCGCAACCCGCCTCAGCCGGGCGGAAGCTGCTGCTGTACGAGCTGCACCCAGAAAGCGGCGCCGATGGGCAGGATCGCGTCGTTGAAATCGTAATAGGGGTTGTGCAGCGCCGGGTCGGAGCCGGTTTCGCCGGCGCCGATGCAGATGTAGGCGCCGGGACGCTCCTGCAGCATGAAAGAAAAGTCCTCCGACCCCATCGACGGCCTGATGTGGGTGAGCACCTTGTCCGCACCCACCAGCGCCGCGGCGGCGCGCGCGGCGGCGGCGGCTTCGGCGGCGGTGTTCACGACGCCTGGATAGCCGCGCATGTAGGTCAGCGCGATGCGCGCGCCATGGGTCTGGGCGACGCCAGCGCAGATTTCGTTCATCGCCGCCTCAACGCGGTCCTGAACGGCGGCGTCGAGGGTGCGCGTCGTGCCGCGCAGCACCACGTTTTCCGGAATGACGTTCCAGGTGTCGCCGCCGTGGATCTGGGTCACCGTGACGACAGCTGAATCAATCGCGCCGATCCGGCGGCTGGCGATCGTCTGCAGGGCGTTGATCAGGCTTGCGGCCACGACAATGGCGTCAACGCCGGTTTCGGGAGCGGCGGCGTGGCTGCCCTTGCCGGTGAGGCGGATCTCGAAACGGTCCAGGAAGGCGGTGGCGATCCCCTCGCGCACGGCGAACAGCCCGCGCGGGATCTGCGGCATGTTGTGCATGCCATAGACGGCGTCGGCCGGGAACCTCCCGAACAGGCCGTCCTCGACCATCTTCTTGCCGCCGCCCTCGTTCTCTTCGGCCGGCTGGAACACAAAATGCACCGTGCCCCTGAAAGCGCGGGCGCGGGCCAGGTGGTGCGCCGCGCCCAGCAGCATCGCGGTGTGGCCGTCATGGCCGCAACCGTGCATCTTCCCTGGCGTGAGCGACTTCCAGGCCGGGTCGCCCAGCTCCTCGAGATCGAGCGCGTCCATGTCGGCGCGCAGGGCGATGGATGGGCCTTCGCCGTTCCTCAACGTGCCGACGACGCCAGTGCCGCCGAGACCGCGATGCACGGGAATCTGCATCTCCTCCAGCGCGTCCGCGACCACCTGGGCGGTGCGGTGCTCCTCGAAGGCGGTTTCGGGATGGGCGTGCAGATCATGCCGCCAGGCGCGCATGCGCGCGCAGATATCGTCGGCGATCCTGATGTCGTGGGACATGTCTGGTCCTCTTGTCCGGTTGTCCGGGCGCAATTTGCCTGGTGGCCCCCGCCGCCTGGCCACGGCGGCCTGGAAGCGCGCCGCCCGCGTCAATCCGGCCGCCCATTCCTGCGTCGGCAAGCGGCTCCCATGGATGGCGCCGCCACGTGGATATGATTGCAAGGCTGGCAGTTTGGCAACGTCACAGCGTTTGCACCGCGTAACGGGCGGCATGATCCATGTTCAACCTGAACGGAGGCGCGTGGCGTCCCCCATCGGACACCAACCGTTGACGCCGTTGATGCGCATCGCCTTCGACACCGCCTGGAACACGCGTGACGCCTGTGGCTGGCTGATTGCTGACGGTCACGTCCGGGGCGGCAGGCTGCCCTCCAGGCATGTTGGCGGCCGGTGACGGCAAGGGCGGCCAGGCTGGCGTGGGACGGGCTGAATGGCTTGAGGCGCCCGAGTTTTCCCGGAGCCGGCTCATCATCATGCAACGGGCGCGGCATTTTGCTGACTGGCGCTGGTTCCCGAATGGCGATGCGGGCGTCATGATCAACCCGCGCGAACGGAAGCACCGGCTGGACCGGCCCCGGGAGAATGCCCCGGCGCTGTCCCTGGCGTCCCGTGACCGGGGAATAACGCTGCTTCAGATCACCCGGCCCGGCTGGTCGCCCACGCCATCCCGCATCCGGCCGATCTCGACGGCAATGCTCCGGTAATCCAGCGGCCGTTCGCCGGTTTGCAACGCCATCCGCAGAAAACGGATGGGAAAGCGGATGGCTTCCCGATTGGGTTCGCTCAGGTCGCCGCCCCGATCGGAAGCGCCGGCCTCGGCCCGGTCGAGCGCGTTTTCGAGGTCTGGCCGGGTCAATACGCCCTGGCGCATCAGCGTATCGCACAAGGCGGCCAGCGCCAGCAGCACGCCTTCCATTTGCAGGTTTGCAGTGTTCATGTCGCGGCTCCCTCGTGACAGGTCGGGGTTGTTGCGGCGGCGGATTATCTTTCCTTTCGCCGTGGGCAGGTAACCAGCAAGGTCACGGCCATGGCAGCATAGGCGACGGCAATAGCCTTTGGCGACAGCGCCTTTTCCCAGCCGGGCGTCAGACGTTCCGGAACCACGCCATAATCAACCACGGCCGCAACGGCGGTCAGGCCCGCCGCATCGGCGAGCGGCGCGCGGCGCGCGGCGCGGCGCGATTTTCCGCATCGCCTGAAAAATCGAGGCCCAGAAAACCGATGCGGCCAGGTGGGTGGCATAGCCGAGAACGGTGTGGCCGGCGTCGAAGCGACGGACATGGCCGGCGGGATCGCCGTGATACCAATGGCTGGTGGCGTTAAGGGGCTGAATCGCCCGTTTCCCCTCGACAAGCGCCATCCCCGCCAGCGTTGCCGTTGTCGCAACGCTCACGGCGACGCCAGACAGCAGGCTTCCCAACAGCAAGGACGGCATGGCGCGGCTCCCCTGATCCGGGCAAGACGCGGCGGCCCAGGATGCGGATCGCACACGTCCCCCCAGTCAAACGCAGCCGGGCGGTGAACGTTCCCCGAGGTCACAGCACTGGCAGACGCAACAGGTGACGCTCAGGGCCTGTGTTCCATGCCTGCCGCGAGGGCACGAGCTGGCGGGAACATCGGCCTGGCGGCAAGGGTTACATCTTCGGTTACACCATCACCCGGGCGCGACAGGATGGGGCGCCAGCCTGCAATGCGCGGGCCCGCAGTCCGTTGGCCCCCAGCATTACAGGCTGCAAAACGGCAGGCTGGACATGACCACAACGGAAACAGAGGCCGCTTCGCTTGCGGAGCTGGGCGCCGCAGAGGCCAGATGCACCCGTTGCCCCCTGTATTTGCCCGCCACCCAGGTGGTCCCGGGCGAGGGAGCGCCGCGGGCGCGCATGATGATGGTCGGCGAGCAACCCGGCGACCGGGAAGATCTGGCCGGCCATCCGTTCGTCGGGCCGGCCGGACATGTACTGGACGAAGCGCTGCAGGCTGCGGAGATACCGCGGGGCGAGGTGTTCATCACCAATGCGGTGAAGCATTTCAAATTTGTTCCGCAGGGTAAAAAACGCCTGCACAAGCGCCCCAACGCCGGGGAAATCCAGCGCTGCAAATGGTGGCTGGATCAGGAACGAAAACTTGTCCGGCCCGAGGTGATGGTGGCGATGGGCGCGACGGCGTTGCGCAGCCTGCTCGGAAGGGCGACGCCCGTATCATCCGTCCGGGGACAGGTGAAAATCCTGGAGGACGGGACGCCGCTGATCGGCGCCGTCCATCCTTCCTATCTTTTGCGCATCCGGGACGCCGGGGAGCGGCGACGCGAGCGCGACGGTTTCGTCGCCGATCTCCGGCGCGCCTGGAGCCTGCTGGACGCCTTCTGATGCGGACGCGCTGCGCCCCGCGCGCGCGTCTTCGATTAAAGGCTTTGGTCGGGAACGTCCTGACGTGAATCAGGCTTCAGGTCGTGACATCCGCCGCATTCCGGGCGCGCCGGCGCTTGCCGCCGGACGCGGCTCTGGCCGCCGGTCGAAGGCGCCCGTCCGGCGCCTCCCCGCGCTCATGCGCTCCTGGACGCAAGCCAGTGGCGGCCAGCTTCCGGCCGCGCAGCCCCTTGCCGGCAATTTGTCTGGCGACAATGCGTTGCCGCGACGGCGACCTGGAGCATCTTCGGTGAGCCCGGTTCACATTAAATACGCCATCTCCTTGAGTTGATGCATTTTATTTATGAATACCGGGCTCCACTTTTCTCGAAAGAGCTCTAACGCGGCGTCACAAACTTCAGCGTGACCTCAGGCGGCGCCTCATCGCTGTCTTGCCGGAAATGCTCCCACAGTCGTTCGCCCAGCGGCTGCACCAGCTGGATCGTCATCTGCCTGAGCAGGATGGCGAAGGCCTGCTCATGTTCAGGAACCTGACTGCGCGCCGCGCCAGCCGCCCGCAGGCCCCGCACCTGGCTCAGCGTCATTTCCGCGAGCTGGCGCATGAATTCCGGATCGCCTCCCCCCAGTTCCAGCTCGGCGGTTTCCCGGCGGACATACAGCGCCAGATCGGGATTGGCCGCATACATCCTGGCGACGCTCGCATCGCGGGCGCGACCGAATTCCGCTGCGCCGCCCGTCACCGGCACCGCGTTCAGGGTGTCGGTGATCATCGCCATGACGTGCTCCTGCACCGCCAGCCGCAGACCATCCTTGTTGCGGAAGTGGTGGACGACGAGCCCATGGGTCACCCCCGCCGCCTCGGCGATTTCCCGCAAGGTCGCCGCCCGCGCGCCCTTGAGCGCGAACAGGGCCAGGGCGGCGTTGCGAATACGCGCCCGGGCGGTGAGGTCGGCGTCGGGACGCGGGGCGTCCCCGGCTTTCGGGATCGAGGTCATGACGCATCTCTACCTGAAACAGGCGAATTGACCAAATGGATAGCCATTGATACAAATGGATAGTTCATAAACCGCGCCGCTCCCCATGCTCAGGCGCGAGAGGGAAAGGAAACGGCATTGCGTGAGGCTGTAATCGTTGACGCCATGCGAACGCCGGTTGGCAGACGCGGCGGCGCCCTTGCGGACTGGAAGGCCACCGACCTGCTGGCCGTCACCTTGCAACAGCTGGTGCAGCGCGCCGGCGTCGCCCCCGAGCGGCTCGATGACGTCATTGCCGGTTGCGGCCTGCAGAGCGGCGAGCAGGCCGGCAATGTGGCGCGGTGGGCCAGCCTCGGCGCCGGGCTGCCGGAAACGCTTCCCGGCATGACCATTGACCGGCAGTGCGGCTCCGGCCAGCAGGCGGTGCACCTGGCGGCCCAGGGCGTGCGCAGCGGCGAATTCAACTTCGCCATTGGCTGCGGCGTTGAGACCATGTCGCGCATTGATCTGGGGCCGTCGTTCAATCCGGCGGGAGGTCTGGGGCCTTGGTATGGTGAGCGCGCCCTCGCCCGGTTCGCGGGCAACCTGATGGCCCAGGGTCCCTCGGCGGAGCTGGTTACCCGCCAGTGGGGCCTGACCCGCGAAGAGCTCGACGCCTACAGCATGCGCAGTCACCAGCGCGCCAAAGCGGCATGGGACGCGGGCTGCTTCGACCGCCAGCTTGTCAGCATCGACGGCCGGCGCCCGGAAGGCGGCCCGGCGCCCATGCGCCGTGACGAGGGCATCCGCCCCGAAACCACCATGGAGCGCCTGGCGCAGCTGAAGCCGGCGTTCGCTCCGGACGGCCTCATCACCGCCGGCAACTCATCACAGATCAGCGACGGCGCGGCCGCCGTGCTGGTCGCCGATCGGGCCACGGCGGAGGCCATGGGGCTGCGCCCGCTCGCGGTGATCCGCTCCATGGCGGTGGCGGCCGACGACGCCCGCCTGCAGTTCACCGCCATCCTGCCGGCGGCGCGCAAGGCGCTGGCCCAGGCGGGCCTCGGCATCCACGACATCGGCCGCATCGAGATAAACGAGGCTTTCGCCTGCGCGCCGCTGATTTTCGCACGCGAGTTCGACGTCGATCCGGCCCGGCTCAATATCAATGGCGGCTCCATCGCCATGGGGCACCCCATCGGCTCTACCGGCGCCCGCCTGATGTGCGACCTGGCGCACGAGTTGCAGCGCAGCGGTGAGCGCTACGGCCTGCTCACCATCTGCGAGGGCGGCGGCATGGCCAACGCCACGATCCTCGAGCGCATCGACCAGACGCACTGAGCGGCAAGGCGGGACCCGAGGACCTGTCAGGCCACGCTCTGAATGATTTGCTCCAGCGCCCGCCGGCGGACCGGCGGACGCCATCAACGATAACAACAACCAGGGAAGCCGCCCCAGCGCGGCGCAGGGAGCACACCGTGACGCTCAATCTCGTCAAGGGGCGCCCGTCCACCATGGGCGACGCCTATCCCCTCAACACCACCACGCTCATCCGCCACGCCGCGCGCACCCATGGCGAGCAGGAAATCGTCTATCGCACGCCCGACGGCGGCTGGGCCCGCACCGACTACGCCAGCACTTACCGGCGCATCCGCCAGGCGGCCGGCGCCCTGCGCCGGCTCGGCGTCAACCCAGGCGACCGCGTCGGCATTCTCGACTGGAACAGCCTGCGCCACTTCGAGCTGTACTGGGCGATCCCGGGCCTCGCCGCCGTCATGCTGCAGATGAACCTTCGTCTGGGGCCAGAGGACCTGGCCTATGTCGTGCGCCACAGCGACGCCGCGTTCATTGCTGTCGATGAAACGCTGTTGCCGGTCGCCGAGGCGATCGCGCCGCTATGCCCTGGCGTGAAGGGCTGGATTGTCATGACCGGCAAGCCCCTGTCGGAGATCAGGACATCGCTGGCGCCGCTGCATCATTATGAGGACCTGCTGGCGGCGGACGCTGGCGACATCGACTGGCCGCTGATCGACGAAACCTCCGCCTACAGCGCCTGCTACACCACCGGCACCACCGGGCGCCCCAAGGGCGTCTATTATTCGCATCGCGCCATTTACCTGCATTCCATGGCGATGGCCTCGGCCGTTGGCGCGACGTTCGACGACTGCACCATGCTGATCACCCCCATGTTCCACGGCCAGTGCTGGGGGCTGCCGCAGATGGCGACGATGATGGCCAACAAGATCGTGCTGCCCGGCCGCTACATGGCGGAGGACACGGGGCCGCTCACCGAGGCGATCATCCGGGAAGAGGTCACCATCACCAATGGCGCGCCCGCGATCTTCCAGCCAATGCTGGAGCACATTCGCGCCAGCGGGCTGAAGCCGGACTTCAGCAGGCTGCGGCTGATGTCGGGCGCGACGGAGCCGCCGCTGGCGATGATGCGCGGTTTCTACGAAGAAACCGGCGCCGAGGTGATCCACGCCTATGGCGCGACCGAAACCACGCCGCTGGTGACGATCAACCGTTTCAAGCGCGGCCTGCGCCGGTCCATGGACGCGGAGCAGCTGTGGGATCTGAAGCGCAAGCAGGGCCTGCCAATGGTTGGCGTCGACGTGCGTCTGTCCGACGATGAGGATGTCAACGACCTGCCGCATGACGGCGCCCATGTGGGCGAAATCTGCGTGCGCGGCCCGTGGATCACCACGCGCTATCATGACATGCCCGACAGCGCAGACCGTTTCACCCCCGACGGCTACTGGCGCAGCGGCGACGCCGGAGTCATTGACGGCAATGGCTACCTGAAGCTCACCGACCGCATCAAGGACGTCATCAAGAGCGGCGGCGAGTGGATCTCGTCCATCGACATGGAGAACGCCATCATGGCGCATCCGGCGGTGCTGGAGGCCGCCGTCGTTGGCGTGCCGCATCCCAAATGGCAGGAGCGCCCCGTCGCTATCGTCGTCCTGCGGGCGGGGCATGAACTCACCGCCGACGGGCTGCGCGCCCATCTCGCCGCCAGTTTCGCCAAATGGCAGCTGCCGGAAACGGTCGTCTTCTCCGACAGCGTGGCGCGCACCAGCGTCGGCAAGGCGGACAAGAAACGGCTGCGCGCCGATTACGCGCATGTCCATGAAGGGAGCGAACAGTGAGCGAGCCGACAGTCCTGAAGGAATTCCGCGACGCCACCGCCATCTTTACCCTCAACCGGCCCAAAGCCCTGAATGCGCTCAATGACCAGCTGATGCGCGAGATGGCGGCCGCGTTGCAGGAAGCGGACAGGGACGACGCCATTCGGGCGGTGGTCATTGCCGGCTCGGAGCGCGCGTTTTGCGCCGGCGCCGACATCACCGGGCTCGACGGCGTCGCGGTGAACGACGTGCTGGACCCCAACGGTTTCGGACGCGGCATGTTCGATATCCTGGGCGGCTATCGCAAGCCGCTGATCGCGGCGGTGCGCGGGCTGGCGTTCGGCGGCGGCTGCGAACTGGCGCTGGCCTGCGACATTGTCGTCGCCGGCGACAACGCCCGTTTCGGCGTGCCCGAGGTGGCGCTCGGCCTGCTGCCGGGCGGCGGCGGCACCCAGCGGCTGATCCACGCCATGGGCAAGCAGAAAGCCATGAAAATGCTGCTCACCGGCGACCCCATCACGGCGCAGGAGGCTTACGCGGCGGGCCTGGCCAGCGACCTCGTGGCCGACGCGGAATGCATGGAGCGTGCGCTCGCCATCGCCACGCGCATTGCCCGCAATGGTCCGCTGGCGGTGCAACTGGCCAAGGACAGCGCCCGCGCCGCCCTGGAGATGGGCCTGACCCAGGGGCTCGCCATGGAGCGCCGCAACTTCATGCTGCTGTTCGGCACCGCCGACAAACAGGAAGGCGTCAGCGCCTTTCTGGAGAAGCGCAAGCCCAGCTTCACCGGCAAGTAACCGCAAGCATTTGACCGCAAGAACAGCTTAAGGAAGGGCGGGGCCCGCCTTTCCTGAAGAAGATACAAATCGACAGGTGAACCCGGACGGCCAGATCGCTCTGCTGGAACGCCAGGGCTCCAGCCAAAAACAGACGACGCAATCTGGCCAGCGCCGGATCACGCCTCAGGGAGAAATCACCCATGAGCTACCGCTCCCCATGGATGAACGAGGAACTCGACCAGGTGCGGGACACCGCCAGACGGTTTCTCGAAACCGAGTCAGCGCCCCACCACGCCCGCTGGGCGAAGCAGCACATGATCGACCGCACGTTCTGGAACGCCGCGGGCGACCTTGGCCTGCTGTGTGTGAGTTGCCCCACGGAATACGGCGGCGGCGGCGGAACCTTCGCCCATGAGGCCGTCGTCATGGAGGAGCAGGCGCGGGTTGGCGATGACGCCTGGAACTACTCCGTGCACAGCACCATCGTCGCCCACTACTTCGCCGCCTATGGCGCCGAGGAGCAGAAGCGCCGCTGGCTGCCCAGGCTGGCCTCGGGCGAATTCGTCGGCGCCATCGCCATGACCGAGCCCGGAACCGGCAGCGACCTGCAGGGCGTGCGCACCCATGCCCGTCGCGACGGCGACGCGCTTGTGGTCAACGGCGCCAAGACCTTCATCAGCAACGGCACGCACTGCGACCTGCTGATCATCGTCGCCCGCACCACGGACGCGCCCGGCGGCAGGGGCCTCTCGCTGCTGGTGGCGGAAACCCGTGACCTCCCGGGCTTCTCACGCGGACGGGAGCTGGAAAAGATTGGCGCCAAGGGCGGCGACCTGCGCGAACTGTTCTTCGAGGACATGCGCATTCCGGCCGAGAATGTTCTGGGCGGCGAGGAAGGCAAGGGTTTCGTGCAGTTGATGAAGCAGCTGCCGCAGGAACGCCTGTGCATCGCCGTGACCGCCGCGGCCGCCTGTGAACGGGCGGTGGAACTCGCGGTTCAATACGCAAAAGAGCGTGTGGCGTTCGGCCAGAACCTGCTGTCGTTCCAGAACACCCGCTTCGTGCTGGCCGAATGCCGGACAGAGGCCTACGCGATCCGGACGTTCGTTGATCACTGCATTGGCCTGCACCTGGAAGGCAAACTCGACGCGGCCACCGCATCGATGGCGAAGTATCTGGCGACCGAAAAACAGGGGCAGATTGTCGACCGCTGCCTGCAGGTTTTCGGAGGCTATGGCTACATGGAAGAATACCCCATCGCCCGCATGTATACGGCGGCGCGCGTCGCGCGGATTTACGGCGGCTCCAACGAGATCATGAAAGAGCTGATCGCCAGAACCCTCTGATGGGAGCCCCCTCCGATGCTTGCCCCTCCGGACGCCAGCGCGTGAAGACGCCGGCGGCCTCATTGGGTTTCGCCATGAACTCCCGGACAAGGCGCACGCCCTTCTCCGGCGTCATCCTGGCCCGCCGGCCTGTCAGCCGGCGGGCGTCTTTGTATTTGAGGCGCGCCGGGGACCCAGGCATTTCCAGGAAAATGGACTCCACCTTTCACCCGGAATAGCGTCGAACCGGAAAGACAGAGCGCTTCCGGCCACCGGATTTCACCGGATACGCTCCAGCGCGATCACGGCGTCGACGCAGCCCCTGCCCGCCGGGCCTTCGTCACCATTGAATTCCTGTATTGCGACGCTCCACTACCTCCCGAACCTATATGCGCATGATTCAGGGTTGACGCAGCGCGCATCATACTGTTTGGTATATTTATATAACATAAAGTATGGATCCGTGTGGATCGGGGGACGAAGCATGCGTTTTGCGGGCAAATTTCTGGCGGGCTGCGCTATGGCGCTCCTGTCCGGCGCGGCGGCGATCGCGGAGACAAAACCACCGTTGAAAATTGGCGTTCTGGACGACCTGTCCGGGCCGTATGAAGATGTTTCGGGCAAGGGCTCGGTGATCGCCGCGCAACTGGCGGCCGAGGACATGAAGGAAGTGCTTGGCCGTAAGGTCGAGATCGTTTTCGCCGACCACACCAACAAGGCTGACGTCGGCGCGCCGATCGCCAAGCGCTGGTTCGACGTGGACGGCGTTGAGATGATTACCGGCCTTGGCAACTCGGCGGTTGCCCTTGCGGTGCGCAACGTCGCCGCCAACGCCGGCAAGATCGACATTATCACCAACGCCGGCAGCAGCGACCTGAGCGGCAAGTTCTGCACGCCCACCTCGTTTCACTGGGTGTATGACACCTACGGCCTGGCAAAGACCATCGGCGCCGCCACGATCCGCAGCGGCGCCAAAAGCTTCTACATGATCCTCGTGGACTATGGCGTCGCCAACGCCTTGCAGCGCGATGGAACCCGGTTCGCCACGGATGCCGGCGGCAAACCCGCCGGCAGCATCCGCGTGCCGCTGAACAACAAGGACTACTCGTCGTTCATCCTGCAGGCCCAGGGCAGCGGCGCCGACGCCATCCTGCTTGGCATTGCCGGCGCCGACCTGGTGAACTTCATCAAGCAGGCGCGTGAGTTTGGCGTTTCCCAGGACAAGACGAAAATGGCGTCGTTCCTGTCCTACATCAACGACGTGCGCGGTCTTGGCATTGACGCCGCCCAGGGTCTGCTGCTTTCCGAGGCGTTCTATTGGGACCAGGACGACAAGACCCGCGCGTTCGCCAGGCGCTTCCATGAGCGCGCCAAAAAGATGCCGAACAGCATGCAGGCGGGCGTCTACAGCGCCGTCAGCCACTATCTGAAGGCGGTGCAGGCCGCCGGAACCACCGACACCAAAGCCGTGGTCGCCAAGATCAGGGAACTGCCGGTCAACGATTTCATGTCGGACAATGTCAAGGTGCGCGAGGATGGCCGCGCCGCGCGCCCCATGTACCTCTACCAGGTGAAAAAGCCCGGCGAGCCGAAGGGCGAATGGGATGTGATGGTCCCGATCCAGAAGCTGTCGGCTGAAGAGGCGACGCGCCCGCTGTCAGAAAGCGAATGCGCCTTCGTGCAGAAGACCGGCGGACAGCAGGGCAAATGACCTGAACAGCAAACGGTTTCCGCCGGGTCCGCCATCCTCCCTGTTGGCCCGGCGGCGCCCTGCCGGCCAGACGAGCGCCCGTCTGGCCGGCATTTTATTAACGGCAGGCAATCGTCGCGGGTTCGCGTCAACGTCGGCCCCTTATCGCCAGATGGTTTCCATCCGGGCGTCGGCCGGCTGGAAGGCCCTGGGGGCGGGCGTCGCCATACAGCGATTTCTGATGGCGATTTCTGGTGATGACGACAAACCGGCAATCTGGAGCGCGACGCCCCGGCCCGCGCGGGCCATTGCCGCTCCGCCGTTGCCTCAGCCGTTCGTTCGGGCCGCCGCCAGCGCGGGATGATAGCCCACGAGATTGAGCGCCAGCTGGGCGAGCGACGCCGCCAGATCTTCTGGCGACATGCGCCCCTTGTCCGAATACCAGCGATGCACCCAGCGCACCATGCCGCTGACCGCCAGCGAGGCGATGCGCGGGTCATCGACATGGAAATCGCCGCTGGCGACGCCTTCGGCGATCAGGCTGGCCAGTTTGACGTCGAATTCCCGCTGTTTGGCGCGGATGTCAGCGATTTTCTCCGGCGTGAGGTTCTTTTCTTCCTCAAGCAAGATCGCCGTGAACCGCTGGCGCTCGATGTTGCTGCGCACGTAAACGGTCACAAACGCCCGCAGCCGCTCGACGGGCGAACCATCGGTGTTGTTCAGCGGATCGGCGACGTCCTCGTAGAGATCAAAGAACGCCTGGTCAAACCAGTCTTCAAGGATCGCATATTTATTTTTGAAATAGGTATAAATAAACGGTTTGGTCACGCCGAGCGCAGCGCCAATATCGTCGATCGTTGTTTTCTGAAAACCCTTTTCATAAAAGAGCTTCGTCGCGGCCGACAGGATCAGCTCACGCTTGTATTCCCTGACCTGCTTCTTGACGCTCATGACAACCTTCCGGAGCAGCTCCGGGCGCTGCATTTCCTGTCAGATACAGCGAACCCGCGCGGAGCGCCAGTCCCGGGGGACGAGGCCGGGACGGGTCCATCGCGGTGGACGGACCTGCCCCTGCCTGACGGCGGCGCCATTGCATGGAGGCGGCGTTTTCCGCGCCGTCCAGCCCTGCCGGCGAACGCTTCCGAACGCCCCGCCCACTGAAAACGCGCCAGCCGGCATTCCCGCCGCTGGCGAAGCGGTGATCGGACCTCAGGCGGATGTCATCTCGTCACGGGCGCGCCTGGCCAGCATCACCCGCTGCACCTTGCCGGAAGCGGTCATCGGCAAGCTGTCCACGACCATGAGATGACGCGGGATCTTGAAGCTGGCGATCTTGCCTCTGCACGCCTTCTGAACATCCTCCAGCGTGCAATCCATGCCCGGCTTCAGGACCACGTAGGCGCATGGGGCCTCGGCGAGACGTTCGTCCGGCACGCCCACCACGGCCACCTGTTCAATCGCCGGCACAAGCGCAAGCAATTCCTGCTCCAGCGCCGCTGGCGAAACGTTCTCGCCGCCGACCTTGAGCATTTCCTTGTAGCGGCCGAGGAACTGCATGAAGCCGTCCGGTCGCAGGAAACCGCGATCGCCGGAATGCAGCCAGCCGTCGGCGTCGATGGTCTTCGCCGTCGCCTCCGGGTCGCGGAAATAGCCACGCATCACCGTGTAGCCGCGCGCCAGGATTTCGCCCTCAACGCCCGCTGGCCGGTCCGCGCCGGTTTCCGGATCGACGATCCGCACCTCGAGCCCCGGCATCGGCCGGCCGGAAGTCGTGGTGCGCTGCTCCAGGCTGTCGTCCAGGGTGCTCATGAAAACGTAGCAGCCAACTTCCGACATGCCCCAGCCGGACACCGTGGCGCACAGCGCGTCCTGCGCCGCGGCGGCGACAGCGTTGGAATTCTCCATGCCGGCCGGCAGGGTGCCGAACCTGAGGCTGGAAACATCGCGCGGTTGCCGGGACTGGATCCTGAGAACGTCGGCGTAATGGGTCTCGAAGCCATGCATCGCCACCACGCGCTCGCGGGCGATGAGATCCAGAACCTCCGCCGGGTCCCAGGCGTCCATCACCACCTGATGCGTGCCGATCAGCAGCCCGGCGACGAGGTTGTCGGACAGCCCGTAAGTGTGGAAGGCGGGCAGAAAGGCCAGAACCGCCTCCCCCGCCTCAACCGGCCACAACAGGTGCCGCTCGAAAATATTTCGCACGATGCTGTGGTCGTGCATCACGCCCTTGGGATTTCCGGTCGTGCCCGACGTGAAAATGATGAGCGCTATGTCCTGCGGCGACACCATGGCGGCGGCCGCCTCCAGCTCGTCCGGCGAAACCTCGCCGGCCCTGGTGAGAAAGCGCTCCCAGGAGGTTGCCGCATCGCCCGGCGCGTCGCCAACGATGACAACGTCCCTGAGGTGCGGAAAACCCTCCGCGCCGTTGAATTGCTGGCCGTCAAATCCCGGCAGCGCGCCCTTCAGCATGCCGGCGTATTCCACCGGGCCTGAACGCTCCACGACGAACAGCATCCTGCATTCGGCAAGTTGCAGGGCGTAGGACACGTCGTATTCGCGATAGCGGGTATTGAGCGGCGCGACGATGGCGCCGATGCGCTGGGCGGCGAGGAAGATAACCGGAAACTCGATCCGGTTGGTCATCCAGACGCCAACGACCTCGCCCTTGCGCACGCCATGCGCCAGCATCGCCCTGGCGGCCAGATCGACCTGCCTGTCCAGTTCCGCGAAAGTCAGCCGCCGGTCGCGGAAGCTGATCGCGGTCGCATCAGGCCAGAGCCGGGCGGCGCGGCCGGACAGGTCGCCGAAGCGTGTGACTGTTTCTGACACGGACGTTTTCTCCCTCAGGACCACTTCATAACAGTTTTTTGCACATTGGCCCGGTGTCTCCGGTCCGGGCCCATGTTCCATGGCGACAGTTTACGTTGCGCGCCGGATTGTCGCCAACGGCAATACGGGCGCCTTTCCGGCGCACCGGCGGAGAGCCAGGGGGCCTGGTTCAGCAGCAACAATTTTCGCTCTGGCGAGGGCGCAAACGCCCGGCGCCATGCGGTTCCCCCTACAGGTTGGCGTTGAACTTCTGCGCCATCAGCGCCTGGGACAGGCCGCCGTCACAATTCAGGGTTCTGGCCGGTGATGAACGACGCCATGGGCGAGGCAAGAAACACAATCGTATCGGCCAGTTCGGATGGCCGTCCCAGGCGCCCCATGGGAATGCGCGCCGCGCGCTGGCTGATGTCTTCCCGCGACAGCACCGCCCGCATCAGCGGCGTCTCGACAGTTCCGGGGCTGACCACATTAACGCGCACGCCGTGGTCGACCCATTCCATCGCCATGGTTTTGGTCAGGGCGATCAGGGCCGCCTTGCTTACGCCATAGGGGCCGCCGTCCGGGTAGGCGCCGATGCCGGCCAGCGAAGCGATATTGACCACCGAACCGCATGGGCTCTGGCGAAGATGCGGCAGGCAGGCGCGCGCCAGCATGATGGCGCCCTCGACGTTGACGCGGAAGCTGCGGCGCCAGACCTCCAGGTCGCTGTCCTCCACGCGCCCGGCCTTCACCAGCGCGGCGGCGTTGACAAGGATGTCCAGCCGGCCCCACGCCGCCACCCCGGCGGCGACCGCGGCGTCGATGTCCGCCTGCTCCGCCACGTCCATGGCGACGGCGATGGCTGCGCCGCCGTCGGCCACGATGGCCGCGGCGACGCGATCCGCCGCCTCCCCGCGGATGTCGGCCACGACCACCTTGCCGCCATTGGCGGCGATGATCCGGGCCGTTTCCTCGCCAATGCCGCTGCCGCCGCCGGCGACAAGGGCCGCCAGCCCGTCAAGTTGCGACTGGCGCATCCAGGCGCGCGGGCGAACCGCCACAGGGTCGCCTTCCTGCATGTGCTCTACTCCGGTTCTGGAGGGGGCGGCCGATTTCCAGGAGGTCGCCAGGAATGGCCACGGCGCCGCCGTCAGCGCCTCGAAAAGGGTGTCCGCGTCTGGAAAACCTGGCCGGATTTCAGAACTCCGCCGGCTCCGGCAGGAATTTCGCCATGGACCAGCCGCCGTCCACCGGCAGCACCACGCCGTGGATGAAGCTGGCGTTCTCCGACGCCAGGAAGGCGCAGGCCTCGCCGATCTCCTCCGGCTGGCCGACGCGGCCGAGCGGCGTGCCTTCGACCATCATGCGATTCCACCATTTGTTGTTGCGGATGCGTTCGTCAGTGCCCGGACTCCAGATCAGCCCCGGCGCCACGGCGTTGATGCGCACGCCGTCACGGCCGAACTCGGTGGCCAGCATCGTGGTGACGCCGATGACGGCGGTTTTGGTCGGCACGTAAGCGGCGCTGACGCCAACGCCCACCAGACCGAAAGCCGAGGCGATATTGACGATGGAGCCTTTTGTCTCCTTCAGCGCTGGCAGGGCGAAACGGCACAGCCGCAGCACCGGCCGCACATTGATGGCGTAATAGCGCTCGTAGTCGTCGTCCGTGGTTTCGAGGAACGGACGGGCGTTGCCGAGGCCGGCGTTATTGACCAGGGCGTCGAGGCGGCCAAAACTGGCGAGGCAGCCGGCGATCGCCTGCTCGCAGGCCGCCGCCTCGCGCAGATCGCTGGTCTGGTGAACATAGTCGGCATGGTCGGCGACCGAAGCGTCGGCCGGCTTCAGATCAACGCCGAACACCCGCCAGCCGTGTTTGAGAAACACCCGGACGATGCCAAGACCGACGCCCTGGGAGGCGCCGGTGATCAGTGCGATGCGCTTCATGAGGTTTTCTTCCCTGTCGTGGGGCCGCCCGTTTCGCCGGGGCGACGTTTTGGTCATTCAGGCCGAAAGCTTCTCGCGCCGGATACGGACGCCGGCGCGCTCGCGGTCCCAGGTGGCGTCTGTCACGCCCTCCGCCCGCAACACGTATTTCTCGATTTTCTGTGTCGGTGTGCGCGGCAGGTCCGGGACGACGCGAATGTAGCGGGGGACCATGAAATGGGCGAGGCGCGGCTGCAGGAAGCCCAGCAGCTCCGCCGGATCGATGGTTGCGCCCGGCGCCGGCGCGACGATGGCCAGCACGTCGTCTTCGGAATGTTCGCTGGGCACGCCGACCACGGCGCATTCCCGCACCGCCGGATGGGCCAGAATCTCCGCCTCCACCTCGAAGGAGGAGATGTTCTCGCCGCGCCGGCGGATGGCGTCCTTCATGCGGTCGACGAAGAAGTAGTTGCCGTCAGCGTCCCTGCGGAAAGCGTCGCCGGTGTGGAACCAGCCGTTGCGCCAGGCCGCCGCCGTCGCCTCCGGATCGCCGAAATAGCCTGAGTTGAGCGCCCAGGGCGCGTCGCTGCGGACAATCAGTTCGCCGGTTTCGCCGGGCGCGACCTCGCGGTCGTGGGCGTCGACGATGCGCAGTTCGTTGCCGGGGCGCGCCTTGCCGCAGGTCCCCGGCGTCGCCGGATTGCGCTCCGAGACGATCGGCGTGTTCAGTTCGGTCATGTTGAACAGGGTCCACACATCGACGCCGAAGCGCCCGGCGAACGCCTGCGAGTCGCCCGGCAGCGGAATCATGGTGACCTTGCGCAGCGTATGCCGCCGGTCTTCCGCCGACGGCGGGCGCTTCATGAGGAAGCTCGACATGACGCCGAGCAGGATGCAGTAGGTCGCCTGCGTGGCGTGCACCGCCGGCCAGAACCCATCCGTGCTGAAATCGCCGCCAAGCCCGACGGCGCCGCCGCGATCGAGCATCAGCAGCACCGGCAGGGTCCCGCCAATGTGGAAAAACGGCAGGAAGCACAGCACGCTGTCGGTTTCGTCCAGCATGGGATATGAGGCCGGCCCGCCCATGTGCCACATGTGGGCGTAGGAGCTGACCACGCCCTTCGAGCGCCCGGTGGTGCCGGAGGTATAGATGATCGACTGCGGGTCCCACGGCTCGATTGGCCGGGCCAGCGGCGGCAGTTCCGCTGCGTCGCGCGCCACGGCGGCGAGCGGCGCCAGCTCCACGCCCTCGATGACCGTATCCGCTTCGCCCTTCGCTCCGCCCTGCACGACGATGGTGCGGATGGCGCCGCGATCAACGTCCTGCAGCCGTCCCAGCAGTTCGCCGGAGGCGACCAGCACCGAGGCCCCGCCATTGGCCAGCACATGGGCAAGCACGCCGCCGCGGTAAGCGGTGTTGATCGGAACGTAGACGGCGCCGAGCCAGTTGATGGCGAACCAGACCCGGACGATATCAACCGTGTTGGGCAGCCACACATTGACGTTGTCGCCCTGCTTCACGCCGAGCGCGGCGAGGCCGGCGGCCAGCTCCTGCACCGATCGGCAGAACGCCTGGTAGGCAATGTGCGAGCCGTCCGGAAACCGCAGGAACGGCCGGTCGGGATGCAGGGCGGCGCGGCGTTCCAGCACGTAGCGCAACACCGCTTCATTGCGGTCGGGCGCGCCGACAGCGCGGCCCGGGCGATCTGCTGACTCGGTCTGCAATGCGGATAATCCCCGATGTGTGCAGGTTCTGGCCCGGGCTTGACGCCCCGCCGGCGGAGTATGGCGCCAAGCTGGAAAGGCGCCGGCTCAGGCGACTTTCAGTTCATCAATGCGCGGGGCGCACAGGTCCGCCTCGAAACGGGCGTAGGTCCACGGCCACGACACGACGTTGCCCTGCCTGTCGAAATACCAGCTGGTGCAGCCGCCGGTGGCCCAGACCGTATGTTTGATCGCCTCCGACACCTCGGCGTTGAACGCGTCGGTCGCTTCGCGGGTCGGTTCGATTTCGCGGCATTTGCCGTCCGCCAGCATCCGCACCAGCTGCATGGCGTAGCCGATCTGCACCTCCGCCGTACGCAGGTAGGAGAAATTGCCGATAGGGCTGTTGGGGCCGCCGATGAAGAACAGGTTGGGGAAGCCCGGCGCGGCCACGGAACGGTAGGCCTGGCAGCTGTCCTTCCACTGCTCGTTCAGCGTGACGCCGTCGCGGCCCGTGATCACCGCCGGGCGGAAGAAGGCGAAAGGATCGAAGCCGGTGGCGTAGACGATGACGTCCAGCTCATGCAGCGCGCCGTCCTTGGTGCGCACGCCGCCCGGCTCGATGCCGGCGATCGGCGTATCCACCAGATGGGCGTTTTCCTTCTGGATGGCCGGATAAAACTTGTCCGAGACGATCAGGCGCTTGCAGCCGGCCTGGTAGTCCGGGGTCAGGCGGCGACGCAGCTCCGGGTCGTGAACGTTGTTCTCAAGATTCTCCCGGCAGGCGCGGGCCATTTCGGCCAGGCCCTCGTCGTTGGCGCCCACCAACGCCGAAGCGAAACGGTTATTGAAGATGTCGTTCAGATGTTCATACAGCTGGTCCATCTTTTGCGGATCGGCGCGGAACTGCTGCTTCTTCTCTTCGGGGAAGGGATTGTTCGGCACCGGGGTGATCCACTGCGGCGTGCGCTGGAACAGCGACACCGAGGCGACCTGATCGACAATGGCCGGCACGATCTGGGTGGCGGTGGAGCCGGTGCCGATGACGCCGACGCGCTTGCCGGCGATGTCCAGACTCTGGTCCCAGCGCGCGCTATGGAAGGCCGCGCCGGCGAAGCTGTCACGGCCAGGAATGTCCGGCAGCACCATCTGGTGCAGGATGCCGGTAGCGAGAATCACGGCGTTGTACAGGCCCTGGTCGCCCTGCGTGGTCACGACGCGCCACAGGCCGTCGCCAACATATTCCGCCGTCTTCATTTCGTTCGACAGGCGGACATGGTCGAGCACGCCGAGATCCCCGGCGACCTTGCGGAAATAAGCGTGAATCTCGGCGGCCGGCGCGTATTCGTGACTCCATTCGGCGTTGGGCGCGAAGGAATAGCGATAGAGGTGCGAAGGCACGTCACAGGCCAGGCCCGGATAACGGTTATCGCGCCAGGTGCCGCCCACATCATCGGCGCGCTCGAATATGTCGAATGCGACGCCCGCCTGCCTGAGCTGGACGCCCGTTGCAATGCCCGACGCTCCTGCGCCAATGACGGCGACCCTGAAGGGAGTGCTTCCCATGGCTGTTCTTCCCGCTTGCCTGACAGATTTCAATGAGGCGATACAACTAATTGGTACTTAAATATACCGATTAGTATGTTTCGCACAAGGCCCCCTTCGGCATGCGGTCTTTCAGATGAAGAATGGGAACGGACTGGTCCGCTGCTGCCCTCGGAGCGAGGACGAGGCGGACCAGTCCATTCGTGGCGCCGCCCGCCACGAGGCGGCAACGGGATAGTTCCCGGCCATAGCAAACACAGGACCCAGCGGCGCTCATGTGGTCGTGGTCCTCACCGTCCTCAAACGGGATACGTACCCAGGTGGAAGGCCCGAGCATTATCAACAGGGTTGGGCGGCGGCGGATCCAGTGCCAGCAGCGGCGGCAGTGCCATTCCCGGCTTCCTGAACGGGTTTTCCAACGGTGGCTTCACAGGCGCAGGCGGCCGCAATGATCCCAAGGGCGTCGTTCATGGGGGCGAGTACGTCTTCAGCAAGGCGGCAGTTCAGCGGATGGGTCTACAAAATCTGGAGTCCATGCACCGAGGAGCACTGCGAGGCTATGCGGGGGCGGCTTTGTTGGCCCGCGTATTCCGACCGTTGTTGCGCCAGCCGGGGGTGGCGCGGCGCCTATCGTGAACATCACGAACAATGCGCCGTCGCAGGTTTCCGCGACCACCGGCCCCAATGGCGAGCTGAACATCAGTGTTGAGAAGATGGTCGACGGCGCGCTGGCGTCGCAGATGGGCGGCAGTGGCCGTGGTGTGTCCGCCAAGCTGCTCCAGGTCCGTATGAGCCGGGCTAATCTCCGGGGGTAATGGGATGCATGGCCGCTGGAAGGCGGCCATGCTGCTGATCTGCTTATTTGCGACGTGCCTTAGGTAGATTCCTGGCCTGACGAGCAAGCTCCGCAATTTGCTCGTCAGCCTCCCGATGGCGCAGTACTTTTCGGTGCTGATCAAATTTTGCATACTGGTCTTCGGCAAAACGCTTCGCGTCCGACGCCTTAACCGTTCCGCCAGATTTTAGAACGACGCGCCCGAGTTGGTTTAGCTGCTGATCCAAGAGCCGTGTGCATCTGCCAAAACAATCAGCCTACCAAGATCCAGCTGATCTTCAAAAATATCTAGCAGAATACTCGTCAATCGGCTCAGTTCTTTGATCTCTCCGTCAGCCAGATAATTTTTTGATACCGAAACGTTGGTTTTTGGATGTTATCATTCTGCCAAGTTTCCAATCCCATATTCAGAGCTTTGTAGTTTGCCCTTTCCTTCACAATCTCAGCAGGAGTGTGGGAGGTAACAACGTAAACAAGCTTGGCTTGGGTTTTTTAATAAAAAAGGACGGGCCGCTTCTGTTGTGCCACCATAGTCTTGGCATATGGCGCAAATTCTGCGGAGTTCCCGATAAACGTTGGCCTCGTCCGAGCGAATATCTCGAATGATTTCCCGGAGCTCCGCAACGCGGTCGGCATTTTCTGGTTGTTTGAGTCTCGGGGCATCGATAACAAACCCCTTCTTTGCAAATTGAACCAGAATGCCCGTTGCCCACCTCCGAAAGATCGTGGCCTGGGCTGAAGACACCCGATAACCTACCGAAATCACCATATCGAGAGAGTAAATTGAGACCGGCCTGGTCGCGCCAGGGCGAGGAAGCGCAAGGTGGCTGCCTGAGCCAGAGAGATGGCCTGACACCACCAGGCCAGATGTGCCGGGGCAAGCGGAGGAGACACGCAATGGCCCGGGCGGGCATCAGAAAATCAGAAGGGTTGATATTTGGGTTGACCCCACTCGCCAAGTTGGATTTCTGCTTAAAATCAACGACCTAGGCGAATTAAATGGCGGAGAGGGGGAGATTCGAACTCCCGATAGGGTTGCCCCTATGCCGCATTTCGAGTGCGGTGCATTCAACCACTCTGCCACCTCTCCGCAATCACGAGGTCAGCGCCTGTGGTGGGCGGTACGTACACGAGGGTTCGTCGCCTGACAAGGCCCTCCGGGCGGTTGCCGCTTGCCGCCCGCTCATTTCCACAGCGGCAACGCGGCGGGCGTTGCCCGCGGCCGGCTGTCAGGGCGCCGGCGCCACCACGGCTGCGCCGATTTCCCGCACGCCGTCGACGAGGGCGCGCACGACGAAACGGTCCGGGCCAACCAGCGACAGGCTTTCGTTGACAAACAGACCGCTCATGCAAACCACATCGACCGCCATGGCCGAGAGGTCCTCGAGTTTCAGCCAGCCAAGGCCGAAGCCGGTGACGCCCACGCTGACGCCGAGCGCCTTCATCATGGCCAGGTGCTGGGCGATGGCGCGCGGATCATGGCCCGGCCCCCTGCCCGGCGCGTCCGCCCCCGTCGCCTGTCCTTCGCCGTCGTCGTGGCAACTGTTGCCGACCTCCATCGGCCCCGTTTCCGGCGCGCTTTCCTTCGGCGTCCCATGCCGGGCCGGCGGTGATTCTGCGGGCGCGAACGCCTTCTCATCAAGTGCGATGACCAGTCGCGCCGACACGCCCGGATGCGCCGCCAGCCATGCGGCGACGGCGCCGCGCCACTCCGGGCTGACCAGCGTCGCCGGGGCGATGCACAACAACATGTGGGCGGCCGGGTCCGCCGCCAGCAGGCGCACGGTCTGCTCCAGCATCCGCTGGTCAAGCAAGCCGGAAAGGTTCATCTGCGCCGCGACCGGCGCCAGCGATCCCGGCCCCATCACCCCGGCGCCGCCGTCGCAGGCGGCGACCGGCAGCGCCTCCTCAAGACGCAGATCGGCGCCGTCGAGGTCGACCAGGCGGCGCCGGCCGAGGCCGATGTCACGGCCGTTGAGCAGGGCGATCACATCGGGCATCGACATGGCGGCCGGTCGCGCAGGCGGCCGGCGTCTGGCGCGGGGAGCCAGGACAGCCACCATCTCGCCAGCCTCAGCCGCCTGCCGCGCCGCCTCGCTGGCCCGCTCGAGCAGTGAGCTGGCGTCGCCGGCGCCGTCCGAGGCGGTCACCAGGCCCACATGGGCCTGCAGGCCGGGACAGGCCCGCTCCACATTGCGGGCAACCGCCGCGGCGGCCTGCCGGCCCTGCGCGCTGTCACAACCATTGAGGATGAGGGCGAACTGCCCGGGGTCCAGCACCGCGACCACATCGGTGCGCCGCAGACGGCGCGCGATCGCCGCCGCCGCCAGGTCCATCATTGCCGGATCGGACGCCGACACATCGGAGGTCCGGGGCGTGAGCAGACAGACGCCAGCCGACACCGAGCGCAACCCGCGGGCAGGATCATGCAGCATCGCCGTCAGCGTGCGCGTCACGATATCCCGCGCCGGCTCGATGCGGCGCCCGGCCAGCGGCGCATCCGGCGGACGCCCGTCGATGGGGCACACCCGCATGACGCCTTCGGCCCTGGCGGGGCGCCCATCCGGGCCCGCGTGCCAGCGGCCGCGCTCCTCGATGACGCACAGGCCGCGACCGGCGTTGACCACATAACGGCAGCGAAACGGCGCGCCCTCGCCGTGATCCACCCCGGCGGCTCCGTGAATGACGTCGGCGCGACTCTCGCCAGAGCCGGGCGCCGCCAGTGACGCCCAGGCCTTGCCGGACGACAGATGCCGGCGGCGGTCGAAACCAAGGGCGGCCATGGCGGTGGGCCCCCAAACCAGGCGGTCGCTCGCCAGATCCCAGCTCCATGACGCCATGTGGCAGGCCAGAAGCCCCTGCGCCGGATCAAGCGCGCGCTCACCCTGGGCCGGGCACGGAGCCGCCTGACTGGCCGTCGCCATTGCCAGACGCCCCACGGCGCGGCGCCCTGACCTGCGGGCCTGGAACGTCTCGCTGAATTTTCCTAACAAGCCGCGCATCACCGCATCCCGCCGCAACGGCAGGGCGCCTCCGGCTGGAATGCGGAATGCCCTGTCCTTAAATCTGACGCATGCCTCCGGGCGCGGGTGGCGCGCACCCGGCCGGAACTGCCCCTGCGCACGCCGGACCAACCTCCGGGAGGCTGGCGAAACCGGCTGCGCCGTTACGTCATCTGTCTTGCGGGCATGTTGACCGGCGCATTGCTAACAGCCGGTAAAAGCT
>Ga0180216_1000318_pt1 | contig 53269 bp, 53 predicted proteins | sample eDN3rd37CBELigMG_FD_128879 | JGI IMG/M metagenome (GOLD analysis project Ga0180216, IMG submission 128879) | Enriched Miracle-Growth compost microbial communities from Emeryville, California, USA - eDNA 3rd pass 37_C BE-Lig MG (version 2)... ...
GAATGAAAGTAGTAGGGATCCCGATGATTAATCGGTATTATAAACCTGTTAGAGCTTCCTACAGACCTAAAAAGACTCTCCAATTAATTAACCGCCTCTTTCCAAAGAAACCCCATGTTTTGCACGTTCACAGCCCCGAATTTGCAGGGACAGCCGCCTTGTTTAAGAAAAAATACCATATTCCTATATTGTACACATGCCATTCATTGGTCGCTATGGAAGGTGGAAAACACCATAAGTGGAGCATGCTCCAAGCGTTGCTTTTTCGCAATGCAGATAAAATTGTAGTTCCCAGCACTTGGCTTAAGATGCAAATTAAAAAACGCTACCCTTCTGCAGCCTCCAAAACCCTCGTAATCCCCAATGGGGTTCAGATTTTTTCTAAAGGAACCAAGGTACCCTCCCACCAGCTATTGTTTGTCGGCAGACTGATCAAAGACAAGGGGATTGAACCTTTAATTCACTCTATCTCCAAGTTGTCCAAAAAAAATAAACGGGTCCACTTAAACATCATTGGGGGTGGTTCCCCAAAATACCACAAACGCCTTAAAAAAATAGCTAAAAAAGATGGGGTTTCCTCTAAGATTAGCTGGCTAGGCGCGCTCCCGCACAAAAAAGTTCTTAAGTTATATAACAGAAACGGTGCGGTGGTGGTTCCAAGTAAACAGGAGTCATTTTGTTTAGTTGCTTTGGAAGCATTGGCCAACGGGATCCCTCTTGTTTCCACACGGGCGGGTGGTTTAAAAGAATTTGTCAACAAGCGGAATGCCCTGGTTATTAAAGCCGTGAAGGCCAAAGAGATTGCTCAGGCAATTAAACAGATGTGGGGAAATCCAGGAAAGACCAAGAAGAGGATCAAGCAGGGCAAACTGACAGCAAAAAAGTATAATTGGCAAACCATTGCGAAAGAGTACAAAAACGTCATTTCGCGTTTGAGAAGGTGAATGTGAGATGGAGAAAATTGCAAGAAAGTTTCGACTAGACCATTTCTCCCGCAAAAAGACACAGGGGCAGAACTGGTTACAAACTCTCTTATATAGTCATAAAAACTTATCGACGTAATAAGAATATGTTATAATTAGGCAAATGAGGAGAAGGGAGGAAATTTATGGAGGCGTCATTGCTTTTAACGTTTGGCGTGGGAGCCATTGCCTTTTGTGCACCTTGAATTCTGGCAATGCTCCCTGCTCTATTGGGCTATTTGAGCGGGGAAGTAGCCAGTTCGGCTGCTGATGGTGGATCCACACGAAAAAGGTTTTGGAAGAATGCTGTACTATTTTTCTTAGGCTTTACGGTGATGATGATAACCTTAGGGGTAGTTGCCTCCTTTGTTGGTGAAGCAGTAAAACCTGTCGTTCGTTGGGTACAGGTCTTCGCTGGGATTGTGCTTCTTTTCCTTGGCCTTTATCAAATGAAAGTTTTGCGTTTCAAGCTACTGCCAAACCTGGGGAAAATGGAGGCGGCCGCAACAAAGCAATTAGGGTTGATTAAGCCAGGTTACCTAAGATCTTTTGTGGCAGGGATGGTTATTGCCCCCGGATGGGGACAAATCTTCCTGGGAAGTGTATTGCTAGTTGTTGCTGTGAACGGAAATCTACTATTTAATATGACAGCGATGCTGGCATACTCCTTAGGCTTTGGGCTGATGTTTTTTATTACCTTCCTTTTTTCCGAGCCATTACGTTTGCTGTTTCGAAAAATGGGCGATCGGATGAGAAGAATCGAACAAGTCGGTGGGGCACTGATTGTCGGCATTTCTGTCCTGATGATCAGCGGCAAGCTAAACTGGATTACCGATTTAGCTAATTGGAAAGGCGGCGTGCTTGTTCGCAATTTTCTTGGAATGTAGTGAATCTATTATGAGGTGACAAGTCATGCCTAATGTACCATATCAAGTCGATGTTCTTTATGATGCCGGACCAACCGGATGTGGAGAGCTCATCATGAATCTATTTATGACCATGAAAAAGATGTCATCTAAGCAAATTATTGAAGTTGTGTCCTATGATTTAGGAGCCAGGGAGGATATACCTGCGTGGTGCCGCCTGCAAGGACACACTTTACTAGAACGCAGAGATGTGGATAAAACCAATCACTATTATATCCAAAAAAACTAGGAGGAAAAGAAAATGGCAAAGATCGCAGTTAGTATTACAAGTGCAAAGGATAACACAGATAAGGCTACAGTTGGCTTTGTGGTAGCAAACGCTTCGGTTGCTTCAGGACAGGAAACGGTTGTGTTTTTAAATGTAGAAGGAGCTTACTTAGCGCAAGAAGGATATGCCAACGATATTCATGAAGAAGGCTTTGCTCCCCTAAAGCAGTTAATGGGCCAATTTGTTGAAGCGGGTGGAACGATTTGGGTTTGCAGTCCTTGCTTTAAGAAACGTGGTTTAAATGAGGAAGAATTAATCCCTGGAGCAACCATTGTAGGCGGCGCCAAATTGGTAGAGTTCTTATCCCAAGGCGCTTCTTGCATTACCTATTAGGAGGTTTATCTACATATGGAATTTCCTAATCCGCAAGCAACTTGCGATGGAGGAGACCTGGACTGTGGTTCAGGTCTTCTTCTGATCATCAAAAAGAGTATGGATCCTCTTTCGCCGGGGGAAGTATTGGAAGTGCGCAGCAGGGAGCGGTCGGTCGCTGAAGATCTGCCAGCCTGGTGTCGAATGGTTAAGCATGAATTCTTGGGTGCACGTTCCAATCCCAATGATGCTAGTTATTTTATCCGAAAAGGCGGTGCGGAAAGCAATCTGCAGCAAGATTTGGAAGCGGCCCGTGGCTATCAATGGGGGATTAGGGTTCGTTCTGATCAGGCGACAACGGCAAAGGTTTATTCCCGTAACCATACCTTTATGGCTGGACAACCCGCTGACTTTGGGGCTCAAGTTGATGCACCGAGTGCCATTGACTATCTGTTAGGGGCTCTTGGCTCGTGCCTTACTGTAGGATTTCAGATGAACGCCTCGCGTCGCGGGCTCATTGTGGATACCTGTGAATTGAGTATTAAAGGGAAATTGGACAATGTATTGTATCACCTGCAGCTGGAAGATACAGGGAATCCTAAAATCTCTAAAATTAGCGGAACCTTCTACGTCAGTTCACCCGCAGAAGAAAAAAAGCTGGAAGAGGTTTGGCACAAAACGCTTGAACGATCTCCGGTATACCAGACACTGTGTCAACAAGTAGAAATAGATTTAAAACTATCGATTGTTTTGTAGGGAAGGGGAATTTAAATGCAATTACCATTGTTTCCAACAACCGTTGTAGGAAGTTGGCCACGTTCGAGAGAGGTTCTGCTCGGTTTGCGGGAGAAGCGGGCGGGAAGAATGACAGAGACGGAATTTCAAAAAATTGCTGATCAAGCTGCTCTCGAATGTTTAAAGGCCCAGGAAGAGGCCGGGATCGATATCGTATCGGATGGAGAACAACGACGGGATAATTTTATTTCCTTTGTCGCAGATAAGCTGGAAAACGTAAGAATGCTTACCGTGGCAGAGTTGTTGGATTATGTAGAGGATAAGGCCAGCTTCGAAGAAATACTTGGAACCTTGGATGTTCCTGCTTTTTCCTTGTCTAATCCAGCAGCCATCGGGAAAATTAGCCGGCGTAAACCATTGGCCCTCGATGAATACCAGTTCCTTCGCAAACATACGGATCGTGCGATCAAGGTCGCCCTTCCAGGACCTTATTTGCTCACCCGTTCGATGTGGGTGGAAGGTTTGTCAGCTGCAACGTACCCAACGAAGGAATCCCTGGCGGAGGATGTTGTTCGGGTGCTTAGAGAGGAACTAGAGGATCTAATCAAAGACGGCGTCGATTTCGTCCAATTTGATGAACCTGTGCTAACCGAATTGGTATTCACCCAGAAAAATGCCAACCGTACCTTTATGTGTGGAGCACTGACGGCAAAAGCGGATGCAGAGGAGGAACTTGCTTTTGCCACCGGCCTGATCAATCAGGTGATGGAGGGGATGAGAGGAAACGGAACAAGGATTGGTGTTCATGTCTGCCGAGGGAACTGGAGCACACAGGAAAATGTCCTGCTGCGAGGTCCCTATTCACCACTCATGCCATATTTGTCGGAAATGAATGTCGATCAACTAATCCTTGAATATGCCACACCCCGTGCAGGGGAATTGGAAGTCGTGAAAAGCCTAGAAGGAAAAGAACTCGGGCTCGGTGTAGTCAACCCACGGACTGAGGATGTTGAAAGCGTTCAGCAAATTGTACAGAAGGCTCAGGAAGCAGCCAGCTACCTGTCACCTGAACACATCTTTTTAAATCCAGATTGCGGTTTCGGAACATTCGCCCAAAGACCGATGAATTCAGTTGAACGGGCAAAAGAAAAGTTAAAAATGATGGTTCAAGCTGCAGAGAGATTGAGGTAACACGGTCATAACTGAATAAGGGGAGAAACTCCATCTATTGTAATAAATCGTTGCAAATAAAGCGAAGTAGGTGGAGAAATTTCTCTTATTCTTTTAAAATACAGAAATGAAAACGATTACATTATAGTTTAGGTGGAATATCTCCACCTATTTTATCTATTTTCGCTACTTTTTAAGAAATAAGAGTAAAAACTCTCCTTAACTAGTGAGGGGGCAAAACTTTTGTCGATCATATTTACAACATCTTCAGGCTAAAAACCTTATAATAGGATTAGGAAAAATTAGAAAGGGAGAGGACTGTGCAAATTAAAAAAGTATCAATCATTGGCTTAGGGGCATTGGGAATTTTATACGGAAATCACTTTTCTAAAAGAATACCAAAAGAGGATCTAAGAATTATAGCCGACCAAGAACGGATCGATAGATACAAACGGGATCAGGTGTTTTGCAACAGGGAGCGTTGTGATTTTGATTATGTAACACCTGAAGAGCATTGCGAGCCAGCGGACCTGCTGATTTTCACCGTGAAATACGATGGGTTGAAAAGTGCTATCGAAGCTGTAAAAAATCATGTCGGGGAAAAGACGATTATCTTGTCTGCCTTAAATGGAATCTCAAGTGAAGAAATCATCGGTGAGAGATATGGAATGGATAAGGTCCTATTTACGGTTGCACAGGGGATGGATGCCGTAAAGGTGGGAAACCACTTAACCTGCGCTTCCATGGGGTTGCTTTGTATTGGTGAACGGGAAGAGGGGATCATCTCAGAGAACGTAAAAAGAGTTGCTGCTTTTTTTGATAAAACGGAATTCCCTTATGAAATTGAAACCAATATGATGAAAAGACAATGGGGTAAGTTTATGGCCAATGTAGGCGTGAACCAAGCCGTTTCGGTTTACGGTGGTAACTTCGGGGATACGCAAAAAGCAGGAGAAGTAAGGGAAACGATGATTGCTGCGATGAAGGAGGTTATTGCTCTTTCCAAAGAAGTGGGAATCAACCTAACGGAAGCTGATTTAACGTATTGGATTACTATTTTAGACAAGCTTAATCCTGAAGGAAAGCCATCTATGGCACAGGATGTGGAAGCAAAAAGGTATAGTGAGGTCGAATTATTTTCCGGAACGGTTTTGCGTTTAGGTGAAAAATATGGTGTATCCACACCTGTTAATAAAGCGTTATACGAGCGAATTAAGGCGATTGAGAGTGAATATTAAACTAAAAAAAGGGGCCACTTAAGGGCCCCTCCAATCTTTAATACCGAATTACCCTATTGATCACAGCGGCAGCTTCTGCTCTTGTTAGCGAAGCATTCGGGCGGAAAGAGCGATCAGGATAACCGTAAATAATCTTTGCCTTCACAGCCGCCCCTACCAGACCTTTGTTGTCAATCTCATTGCGATCGGTGAAGTCAGCAGCAGTGGAATTAGCTTTTAATTTTAGCGCACGGGCAGCCATGACTGCCATTTCTTCGCGGGTTGCCGCATGATTCGGGTTAAATCTGCTACCGTAATCATCTGAAACGATAATATCCTGTTTAATCGCCGTATAGATAAACGGTGCAGACCATCTGTCAGTGGAAATATCACGGAAGCCTGTTGATCCTTTTTGAATTGTATATTCCTTCGCACGAATTAACATCGTAACAAATTCCTCTTTGGTTACAGTTTGATCAGGTCGGAAAGTTCCATCTGGAAAGCCTTCAAGAATACCTAAAGTAACAAGGTTTTCGATGTCCTGTCTTGCCCAGTGGTTACGAATATCCCAGAATGTTTGCGGCTTGTAGTTATCTGTCTTAAAAGAGCGAATGAAGGCATCATCGATATAAATCTCGTACCTTGTATCAGCATCTAGTTGACTGAAGCTTGCATACCTGCTGCGAGTGGTTAAGGAATCGACTTTTCGGTTATTTTTCCTTAATTCCACTTCGACGGATCCCGTGGTGCCATCCCAGGACATACTTACACTAGAAGCGGTCACATTTTCCAAATCAAAATTTTTCACTTGGTTCAAATCTTCAATAGTAAAGGAGCCTGCATACTTTCCGTCAATATACAATTTATATTCTACATCATCATCCAAATCATCAAAGGTGACACTTCGTCTGCTTGTTGTAACCGAATCAACGACACGCTCATTTTTTCTCAGTTCAACTTTCACAGATCCAGAGGTACCTCGCCATGTTGCCGTCACGCTTGAGGAGTCGTTCCGCTTAAAGACTAAATCATCCACATCATGGTTTACTAAGTCGGAAATCCTGAAGGATTTGATATACTGGTCATCAATATAAAGACCATACTGTGTGTACTTCTCCAAATTGCTAAAGGTTGCTTCTCGATTGCTCGTCGTTACCGATTTCTCCAAATGGTTTCCTTTCCTTAACTGTGCCTTCACACTTCCTGAGGTGCCACTCCATGTCACCGTTACTTTGCTTTCACTTTCCATTTCGACAAAGACGTTGTTAATTCTGGAATGGACTGTGACAGTTGCAGAAGCTTTCTTTTTTCCATCCTCAGTTTCCGCGGTAATGACGGCGGTACCTGTACGGTGGGCGGTTACTGTTCCTGATGAATTAACAGTGGCCACAGCAGTGTTGCTGGAGCTCCATTTTACATTTTTATTGCTGGCGTTTTTCGGTAATACAGTTGCCTTTAATGTAATACTTCCATCATGAAAAAGCGTGACATACCTCTGATCGAGGGAGATTCCGGTGACCGGAATACCAACTACCTTTACCTGACAGGAAGCGGTGAAACCTCCATCAACCGTTGTTGCAATAATTGTTGCGTTTCCAACAGATACAGGAGTTACTTTACCGTTCGCATCGACTTTGGCAACTGCTGAATTTGTACTAACCCAGTTTACCTTTTGGTTCGTCGCGTTGGTTGGCTGAATACGGGGGACCAATGTAGCGGGATCTTTTCCTACAGTGAGTGTTAGAGTGGTTTTATCTAGTGTAAGTCCAGTCACTTTTTTATTTTGTGGATTGACAGTCACTGCGCAAAAGGCCGTTTTTCCTCCTGATAAAGAAGTAGCGACAATGGTTGTAGTCCCTTCAGCCAAAGGGGTAACCTTGCCTTCATCATCGACTTTTGCCACAGTGGGGTTGACAGATGTCCAGCGAACCTCCTGATTGGCTCTTTCCGGGAAGACCCTTGCAGTCAGTGTAACGGGTTCATCCCCAACAGTCAGGGTCAATTTGGTCTGGTCCAACTCCACCTTTTCGACTGCCGGTTTGGCCGCCTGAACGGCCGCTGGTTGGAACGCAGAAAAGAAAATCATCATACAGAGGACAGCATACCATAATGGAATTACGTGTCGCTTCATTTTCCATCACCATACCCTTTGATTTAATTGTTATGATTCATTATTACAGACGTAGAAGGAAACCAAAAGTTACCAGTTATTTAATAAATAGTAAAAAAATACCAGTATAGGAAAAACGGCTTGTCCTCACTAATTCACTATCAGCCTACTTCCGTTGGTAAACAAGTCATAGCCACGACAAAAATTTTCCAAGGTGTATTATTTGAACCTTAATTTTAATTAAATGAGGAACTAAGCCCTATTGACACACTATATTTACTAGAATAATATATTTAAATATATTAAATATTCAATCAAAAATTTAATTTGACTTGAAGAGAATATTCCAATGATCCCCCGCCGCATAAAAACGCTTTTATGCGGCTTGTTTCAATATGATATCTTCAGTAACTAACTCCAAATGCATTGAATGTCACACAAATTTTTCTTGCTATTTTTCTACTACCCTATGCTTACGAGACTCCTAAAAAGAAAAAACCACCACAATGGAGGTCAAGAGTGCATGAGTTTTCATCCGGAACGAAGGGAATTCCTCAAGAAATTGGCAAAATGGGGGGTATTGGGGGTCGGGATGTATATGAGTGGCGGATTTCTTGCTGCCTGTTCAAAATTTGCTGCCCCTGCCAATCAAAAGCCTCAACAACAGATTGAGAATGGAGTTCTATATTTCTCTAACAAAAGTCTAGGCTATTATTTTTTTATTATTCAACAAGAGGCGATTTACCGTTCAGCCCAAGCCAGGGGTTGGGAATTTCAATCCACGGTTGCGGACTTAAATGCATTAAATCAATCCAAACAGCTACTTGAAATTCTACCTAAAAAACCAATAGCTGTAATTATTGATCCAGTAGATAGTGATGGAATGGAAGAATCGATTCGTATGGCTAAAAAAGAGGGAATCCCGGTTGGAATTATAGACACACCCATTAGTCAAGGGGAGGCCTCCATTACTATTGCATTTGACAATTATAAGGCTGGCGAACTGGCTGGGGAGAAGGTTATTCAGCTGTTAACGAAAAAATACGGGGAGCCAAAAGGTGTCGTACTAAATTGTTATGGACAATTGCAAAGTTCTGCTTGGAATCTTCGCAAGCAAGGGTTTGAAAATGCTCTTAAACAGCACCGCTTAATTGAACTGATTAGCCGACCGACTGAGGGAGATTTGACGAAAATGCATGATGTGACTTCAGAAATATTAAACCAATATCCGTTTCTTGACGCAGTACACGCACCTTCAGAAACACCAGCAAGGGGAATCTATCAAGCTCTGAAAGAAAATCAAAAACTGCATCCTAAGGGGCACGAACAGCATGTAGCTTTCGTCACGATAGACGGGGAGCCCATCGCCCATGAATGGATCAAAGAAGGGATTCTTGATGCGACCATATCCCAGGACCCGATAGCTTACGGAGAAATTTGTGTTGAGTTGTTGGACGAGTTTTCTTTAAAAAGAACGACAGTACCCTTGGGGCCTTATACGAATACAAAATACTATTGGGAGAAGGCAGAGATCGTAGAAAGCCCATCTGGGCCAAGCTTAATTTTACCCCCGTTTGAAGTGAATGAAAGTAATGTGGATGACAAGCGATTATGGGGAAATATTGCCTTTCATGATTGGGGGATTAAATATTATTGATAACGCTTACTCAAAAAAGAAGAACAAATACGATGGGAATTTAGTTAGTTTTTTTCGAAATAGTATTAAAGGCCGCTTGTTTGTATTTTTTATTTTAATTGGTATTCTGCCCATTTTAATTGTAGGGTTTATCCCCTATCAGAAGACAGCCAAGATAGTAAAGAGTCAAATGCTGGAGTTCGCTCAAATTACTATTGATCAACTTAATGAGAATATAAATTATCATTTAAATGAAATGGATCTCATGTCCAGAATGGTGTATTATCAGACCTTTGTATCGTTCCAAAAGGAAGGAGGTTTCACAGCCTCCAACAGCCATAGCTTTCAAGAATTTCTTCTAGCCCTAAAAAACAACCGAACTTTTATTGATGAGATCCATGTGCTTGTGGGGGAACAGTATTTTACTACAGCAATTGACCTAAAAAAAGATCTTTTGGAAGAGAAAGAGTGGTATAAAACTGCCATAGCAAATCCGGAGGAAAAACTCTGGGTGGGTCCTCATCAAAATGATTATTCTATCAATGAACCACAAACGGAGGATACCATTTCCCTAGTGTATCCTTTTGCGCTAAACGGACCTCAAATGAATGCGACGATTATCGTGGAAATGAAACAGAACAAATTGGACGAACTCTTCCAAAGTCCTGCATTGAAGAGCCTAGGGAAAATCTTGTTGATAGACAAGTATGGCCATATCTTATATAGTACCGACGAATTGCTGCTCAATGATCATCAGGCATCAACGAAAAAATATATTACGAATACCAACCTGCTTTCAAGCTTAAATCAGGACAATAATTTTATTTATGCCATAAATTATTTGAGTGGATGGAAAGTGGCCGCGTTTGTGCCGAATGATAAGGTCAATCAAAGCTTCTCCGTCATTCGAAATACCGTATTTGCCCTGATTGGGATCCTTCTGATCATTTCCATTCTAATGGGCTGGGGTCTTTCCAACCGCTTGTTCAAGCCTTTGAAAAAACTTCAGATGGATATGAGGCAAGTAAGGAAAGGGAAATTCTATACCCGCTCAACGATTGATTCAAACGACGAAATTGGTGAACTAAGTCGGAACTTTAACCGGATGGTAGAAGAGATTGAAGGGTTGATTGAAAGAATTGCGGATAACGAAAGAAAGAAGAAAGCGATTGAGATGCAATCCCTTCAATATCAAATCAATCCACACTTTTTATACAATACTTTAAACTCAGTACAATGGCTAGCGAAGCTTTACAAGGCTCCGGAGATTAGCGAAATGCTCACTTCATTAATTAAATTGCTACGTGCTAGCTTAAATACCTCAAGCTATACACATATGCTAGAGGAAGAATTGGAAATTTTGTCTTATTATATTGGGATTCAAAGATATCGATATGATCAGCAGTTTGAAGTTCATTATCAGGTTGACCCAGATGTGCTGGCTATCCTTGTGCCTCGGTTTGTCCTCCAGCCCCTAATAGAAAACTCGTTCTTTCATGGATTTTCTGATGGAGTCGGAGAAATTGTGGTGAATGCTCACCGGATCGGTGACATGGTGAAAATCATTGTAGAAGATAACGGCAGGGGGATTCCGGAGGAAAAGTTAGATACTATACTGTCTCCTTTTGAGAATAGAAAGCACTCTAGCGGCATTGGGATTAAAAATGTGGATGATAAAATAAAGCTTTATTTTGGTGAAGAATACGGACTTTCCATTCATAGCGAAGAGGGTCAAGGGACGCAGGTTATCATTTCATTGCCATATCTAATAAAGAGTGGAGGAGAGGATCCAGATGTTAAAAGTCTTATTAGTGGATGACGAAATGATTGTCCGCAAAGGGCTGAAAGCTCTCGTTGATTGGCAGAAGTATGAGATGGAAGTCGTTGCGGAAGCGCCCAATGGAGAGAAGGCGCTGGAAATTATACATCAGACCCCCATTAATTTGGTGATTACAGATATTCGTATGCCAATCATTGATGGGCTTGAGCTGACTCGAAGAATCAAGCAGGATGATCCGCAATGTAAAGTCCTCCTTTTAACTTGCTATAATGATTTTGAATATGTAAAGGAGGCACTGGAGATTGGCGCCTCGGGCTATTTGTTAAAAACGGATATGGAAGAAGAAGATGGGCACTTGGAAAATACGTTGAGAAAAATTCAATTGGAGGTTAAAAAGTGGAAAGAGAATCAGGAAACGGTTCGGGAGCTTCAAAGGCAGGCAGAGCAAACGGTGCCTTTACTTCGGGAAAAATGGCTAAAATCTCTTCTTGATGGAGGGGAGCTAGGGGATTACACTGAAAAAGCAGCGAAACTTGGATTAGCGTGGCTTGAACGTCCTTGTCTAATGCTATTGGCTATGAACCTAGAACACTTCAACCTTGAAGAAGAACCTCAATTCCGTTCCGTTTCTGACACTAACCACTTAGCAATCCAGCTAGGTAATGGTTATCTTTTCGCTATGATTGAAAAACCGTATCATATTAGCCTGCAAAAGCAGCAACAGTGGGAAATTGAATGGATAAATAAATTTCATGCCAGGTTGTTTCACAAGATAGTAGGGTCATCTCAGCTCTATTATTGTACTTCTGTAGGAATCCATGCGATAATTTCGAACTACTACCATCTATTGAACGCAGGACAGTATCATTCCTTTTATCAAAGCGCTAAAGGGGTATTTGATACGAGGCTTATGCAGCTTCCGTCACCGTACCAAGAGGTTGAGTTTAAAGAATGGAATGAGCTAAGGCAGATGGTTATGATAAGGAATTGGGAGGTTGTTCGGGAGCTTCTTGCTAAAGGATTTGACCAGATAACGAAACAAAAACCAGATGTAGAAAGTGTAAGAAGGTTTGTAGTAGAAGCTATTTTAACAATAACGGATGGACTTCAATCTAACAGCCATATTATTACCTCCGTTTGGGGTAGCAACAAGTTTGATTTTATGGAAAAAGCGAAGGCAATTCAATCCTTTACGGAGCTAGTTGATTGGATATATGTTGGGATCGAGCAACTGGAGGAAGAAAGATCCACCTTTATTGGTGGAATGAGTAAGGTCATTGGGCAAGCGTTGGAATATATAGAGCAGCATTTCCATACCGATATAAGTTTAGACGACTTGTCAATCCATGTTGGTTTAAGTAAGAGTTATTTCAGCTCAACCTTTAAAAAGGCTACGGGTAAAAATTTTGTTGATTATTTGCTCAAGTTGCGTATAGAAAAAGCAAAAGTGCTTTTCCGAGAAACTGATTTGAAAATCTATGAAGTGGCAGAAGCCGTTGGTTTTCAGGACCCTAAATACTTTGCTAAATCATTTAAACGGATCGAAGGGATCTCACCAAATCAGTATAAAGTAACATAAGATGCAATTTTATGAAAGGTATTCGACTATTCGCTTTTTTTTGCGAATAGCCGAGTACCTTTTATTTGTTCACTACAAAAAAATCCTCCGAAGCGTAAAAAAGTCCACCCTTTAAAATCACATTATAAACTTAGCATAAAAAACTCCACCTAATTCAATCAATTACTACATTCAATATATTTTATAAATTCAGTAGAATTCAAATACAGACAAATCAAAACTACACAAGAGAGGAGGAGATATATGAAAGCGGTTAAAGCGGCAGTCATTCCACGCAGGGGTGAAATCGAGAAAGGATCTTTTCCAAAACCCATTCTTGGTGAAGAAGACTTGCTGGTCAAGGTGGAAATGTGCGGAATATGCGGTTCTGATCTCCATATTTTTCACGGGGATTGGGGAGAGCCCTATCCTTTAATACCGGGTCACGAATTTGTAGGGATTGTAGCTGAAATAGGAAAGAATGCCTCTCAGAAACATGGCGTGAACCTAGGGGATAAAGTCGCTGTAGAGATGATTCTTCCTTGCGGTACCTGTACATGGTGTCGTGAGGGATATTACAATCTCTGCGTGAAAGACAAAGAAGAGGGCAGGCAGTACGGGTGCAATATCAGCAGTAGTCGGGAACCCCATTTGTTTGGGGGGTGGTCAGAATACTTGTATGTACCATCCGATGCTCTCGTTCACAAGATCCCTGACCATGTGCCTTGGCGCAGAGCGGTGCTCATTGAACCGATGGCGGTAGCAGTCAGAGCAGTCAATTTAACCCCGCCGAAGTTGGGAGATAGCGTAGTGGTTGTGGGTGCGGGTCCTATTGGACTGCTTACGACAACAGCAGCAAAGACGGCAGGTGCTGGATCTGTAATTCTAATCGGGACAAGGGAAGAACGGCTTGCGTTGGGAAAAGAACTGGGTGCAGATGTCACCATTGACTTTCGTAAAGAGGATGCAAAAGCAAAGTTGCATGAACTGACGGGAGGGAAAGGGGCTAACGTTGTTTTTGAAACGGCTGGAACCCCACAAGCCCAAAAGGACAGTTTGGATTATGCCCGAGCCGGGGGCACAGTGAACTATATTGGATTGACCGGAAACAAACGAGTTCCGATCGAAACGGATAAACAGATGACGTTCAAAGAATTGACGTTGCAAACGTCTTTCTTAAGTGCTTGGGCCTATCAAGGAGCAATTGACATTATTGCGAACGGCAAATTTCCTGTGGAAAAGATCATTACCCACGAGTTTTCACTTGACCAAGTGGAAAAAGCAATCCAATGTGCATCTAATCGAGAAGAAAAGGCTATTAAAGTAATCCTCATACCCTAATTTATTAAGTGGGGATTTTTTTATAAAAAACAAATGAAATAGAGGAGGAGAAGCAATGCCGTTAATCTCAAAAGCAGCAGTATTAGATGGAGTCGAAGGGAAGTTTCACATCAAGGAATATGAGGTTCCGGAACCTAAAGCAGGCGAGTTTATTCTAAGAACGGAGTATGCAGGGGTCTGTGGAACAGACGTACATATCTATTATGGACACCTCAATACGGTGGAGTATCCCAGTATTCTTGGACATGAGTTCTGTGGGGTCATTGAAAAGCTTGGCGCTGGAGTGACTGTAGATTCCAATGGCAGGCGAGTAAAAGAAGGGGATCGAGTTGTTGTGGTTCCAGGCGTGTCCTGTGGAGAGTGCTATTATTGCAAAATCACTCGGACGCCTACTCGTTGTTCGAACATTAAAGCATATGGCTTTATGCCTGATAAAGAACCGCATCTCTTGTCTGGTGGCTTTAGCCAATATGTTCATATTCAATACAGAGGAACTTCGTTCTTCAAGACCGATATGGATCCGCATATTGCTGTGTTAACTGAGCCATTGTCCATTTGTGTGCATGGATACCAACGAGCTGGAGGCGTTCGCTTTGGAAGCACCGTGGTGGTTCAAGGGACTGGTGCTATTGGTTTAGGAGCGATTTCCTTTGCCAAGCGCTCGGGAGCAGCAAAGGTGATTGCAGTTGGAGGACCGAAACGCCGGTTAGATTTAGCAAAGGAACTCGGGGCCGATGTAACGATAGATATTGAAGATATTCGTGATCCACAAGAGCGGATCCAATTGGTAAAAGAAGAAACCAAGGGAAACCGTGGAGCAGATATGGTTGTGGAATGTACGGGTTTTCCTGTTTCGATTGCGGAAGGTCTCTCTTATCTGCGGGATAGTGGTTCCTATGTTGAATTAGGTCACTTCACCGATGTGGGCAATGCGACCATTAATCCACATTGGCATCTTCTAAGGAATAACGTAAATATTCACGGTGCATGGGGAAGTGATGTGGAGTACATGGAAATGGCTTTAAACATTATTGAAAAAATGGAGATGCCGTACGACAAGCTGGTTACGCATACGTTGCCGCTAAATCGGATTGAAGATGCGATTATTGCAATGAGTAAAAAGGGATACCGACTAGATGGAAAAGATCAAGTAATCAAAGTGGCAATTGATCCATGGATGGCATTGTAATTACCAAATAAAAGGAGGAAGATATTCATGCAAATGATCATTAATGGAGAGAAGCGAGATGCTTCTAACAGTGCAGTCATTGAAGTCAAGAACATGGCCACGATGGAAGTAATTGATACCATTCCAGCTGCAACCATTGAGGATGCCCAAGAAGCGATTGATGCAGCACAATTGGGAGCAAAAATATGGAAGAAGACGCCAATCCATAAACGGGCTGAAATTATTACCAAATTTGTGCAAAATTTGCGTGCACAACGTGAGGAACTCGGTGCTCTTCTTAGCGCAGAGAACGGAAAAATACGAAGCCAAGGGATTGGAGAAATTGATGCAGCGGCTACCATTTTTGAAGGGTTTGCTGAAGAATCCAAAAGGCTATTTGGTCAAACCATTCCTCTAGAAATTCAAGCGGGTCTAGAAAAAGATTTAATGGTTACCAAAAGGGAACCGTTGGGCGTCATCGTGGGAATTATCCCTTTTAACTTCCCGGCTGAATTGTTTGCCCATAAGGCGGGGGCTGCCTTGGCAGCAGGAAATGCGATCATCGTAAAGCCGCCAGAAGATGATCCATTAACGGTGATCCGTATGGCCGAGATGTTGCACGAAGCAGGAGTCCCACAAAATGTGCTGCAGGTTGTAACCGGTTACGGAGAAGTAGTTGGTGATTATTTGGCAAAAAGTCCAATGGTTCAGGGTGTTAGCTTTACAGGAAGTACGGAAGTAGGGACGCTGATTGCCCAGAATGGGGCAAAGAATCTTTCCAGAGTATTCCTGGAACTAGGAGCGAATGATGCCACCATCGTATGTGAAGATGGGGATGTGGATGCGGCAATCGAACACACTCTTGCAGGTCGTTTATTAGCGAACGGTCAGGTTTGCTGTGCAAATAAACGGATTCTAGTCCAATCCTCTGTTTATGAAGAGTTTAAAACGAAGCTGGTAGCCAAGCTCTCTGAAAAACGCATAGGTAACCAGTTAGAAGAAGGGATTGATGTGGGTCCATTAATTAACGAAGGGGCAGCGGCGAAAGTGGAGCAGCAGGTTCAATTCACGATTAGTCAAGGAGCGAAGTTGGTAATGGGAGGGAAACGAGTAGGCGAGGCGTTTTTCGAACCCACTGTATTGGAAGCAACAAAAGATATGGATGTGGCCAAGGATTTAGAAATCTTCGGTCCAGTATTTTCCCTTATCTCCTTCGAGGATCAACAGGAAGCAATTGAGATCGTTAACCAATGTAATTATGGGTTGAATTCGTCGATCTTCACTCGAGATATCTACAAAGCAATGGAGGCAGGGAATGAAATTGAGGCGGGAATCGTTTCGATCAATGGAGGAACTTGTTATCGTCCTGCATGCAGTGCCTTCGGCGGATACAAGAAGAGTGGAATCGGACGTGAAGGAACCCTCTATACATTGGAGGAATTAACGCAGATTAAGAGCATTGTTCTTCGCGATGTGATGTAAAAGGCGTTTAAGATAAGGGGGATCCATATGAAGAAGCTTAAAAGAACCAGTTTAATCACGATGGCGTTTACATTAATGATGTCGATTGCCTTAACTGCCTGTGGAGGAGGGCAACAAACAAGCGGAAATGCACCGCCTGCCCCTGCAGCTCAAGAAGAAAAGAAAGAAGGGGAAGCGAGTACTGCCCCTGCTTCTTCTGACAGCAAAGGACTTATTGCCTTATCCCACAAGAGTTTAAACTACTATGCATTTGTTGCAATGCAAGAAGGTGCGAAAAGAAAAGCGGAAGAATTGGGTTACGAATTTGAAGCAAGTGTAGCAGATTTTGATTCTGCGAAACAAACAAATCAATTAATAAACTTTATTTCCAAAAAGCCAGTAGCGATCATTACCGACCCGAATGATAGTGAAGGATTGGTCACAGCGATCGATAAAGCAGAAGATGCTGGAATACCCGTTGCTGTATTTGATACCCCAACAACAGGGGGGAATGTGGCCTTCACTGTAGCTTTTGATAACTACAAGGCCGGTGAAATGGCAGCAATGGAGATTGTTAAACGACTGGAAGAAAAATATGGAGAACCAAAAGGGATTGTTCTAAACGCTTATGGAGCAATGTCAAGTTCCGCTTGGAGAGCACGTAAGGAAGGTTTTGACGATGTAATGGCAAAATACCCAAATATTAATTATTTGGCAATGCCAGCGGAAGGGGATATGAGAAAAACACAAGACGTTGCCCTCAATGCAATCGCTAAATACGGATTTATAGACGCTGTTCATGCACCAAGCGATAACCCCGGAATGGGGCTATACGAGGCATTAAAACAAACGAACAACCTGAAAAAAGTTGGTGAAGAAGGACATGTTATTTTTGTAACGGTTGATGCTGAGCCAATTGCCCTACAGCGGATTCAAGAAGGTTGGTATGATGCAACGGTGAACCAGGATTGTGTTGCTTACGGTGAATTGGTTATTGAGATGCTTGATAAATACACTTTGAAGGATCAGAAAGTACCTATTGAAACATATAAAAATGACAACTACTTTTGGAAGGAGGCACCAATTAAGGAAGGAGTAACTGGTCCAGAAATGGTAATTGATCCCTATGTCATCGATAGCAGTAATGTGGACAACGAAGCACACTGGGGTAATGTGGCCTGGAATGAATATGGTCTAAGGTATTAGAACACATCTTTAATGAGCGGAGGTGGAGGGGGATGCCTCTTTCTCCGCTTTTCTATTTGTAATCCTGATTTAACACAGAAAGGGGGAATCCATTTGTTACTTGAGGTTTCAGGCATATATAAGAGTTTTAGTGGAAAAGAAGTTTTAAGGAATGTAAATTTGGTTGTGGGTCATGGAGAAATTCATGGTCTCGTTGGAAAAAATGGTGCTGGAAAATCTACTCTAGTAAATATTATTTCTGGGGTTCTTAAAAGCGATAAAGGTACGGTAACCTTTAATCAGCAGGTCATTAACCGATATTCTGTACTCGAAAGACAAGAGCTAGGAATTTATGTCGTTCCCCAGCATGCAACCATTATTCCCGAGTTTAGTGTTGCTGAAAATCTCTTTTTGGGAATATGGCCAAGGAAAAAGACAGGTTTTGTAGAATGGAAGCCAATCTTTGAGAGGGCTGCACAAGAACTGGCGGAATATGGTTTACACATTGATCCTAAAATGAAGGCAAAGGATTTATCCTTGGTAGATCAAAGAAAGCTTAATATAGTAAGGGCTTTATTTAGTAAAGCCAAATTGATCGTCTTGGATGAACCGACTACTGCACTTTCAGCGGATGAACGAAACAGTTTATTTGAATTTGTTCTCAAATTAAAAAGACAAGGCACCAGTTTTATTTTCATTTCACACTATCTGGAAGAAATCCTCAAGCTTAGTGACCGTTTAACAGTGATCCGCGACGGGCAATCATTTACAGGCTATTCAACCGATTCCATTGATGAACGTGAGTTGTCAAACCTCATTGTTGGTGAAGATGTGGAACTATGTATGCGTTCCAAGCCACTAGGAGGAGAAAATATACCCGTTCTGGAATGTAGGGATATTATAGGGATTGATATGGACGGAGTATCCTTTCGTTTGAATCGAGGAGAGATACTTGGGTTAATAGGATTTCCTGGATCTGGAGCAAGAGAAATTTGCAGAGCCTTGTTTGGATTACATGAAGCGTACAGCGGACAGATTCAATTGAATGGTAACGTAAAAAACATCCCCAAAGGACCTAAGGAAGCTTTGGAACAAAGAATTGTTTATGTTTCATATGATAGGCACCAAGAAGGGGTTGTCCAACTTCTATCGATTAAGGAAAACATTAGTCTATCCATATTGGGAAGTAAATTGAAAAAGTTAATAGGTATGCTAGATACGCAAAAAGAAACGGATAATGCAAATACCTATTTTAATAAGTTGAATATTAAAGCTAGCTCAATTTATGAGGCAGTGGGAAATCTAAGTGGAGGAAACCAACAAAAGGTGGTCATATCAAAAGCTTTAAGCGTAGATCCATCTGTTCTGATTATTGACGAACCGACAGTAGGGATCGATGTCAAAAGTCGAGAAGAAATCCTCTTCTTAATCGATGAGCTTACCCAGCTCGGACTTAGTGTCCTATACCTAACAAATGACTATAATGAATTACTTCGTGTAGCCGATCGTCTGATTTTCTTCTCGAATGGAAAGGTCGTTCGAGAGGTTAATAATGAAGGCTTTACTGCAGAGCAAGTAATAGAGATGAGAGATTCAGTGAAGGATGGTGTAGCATGAGCACAAAAGAAACCAATCTTACCGTTTCCCAGCCCTCTTTAAAATTGATGCGAGAAAAACCGAATTTTGTCCGTCTATTCGCCAACAATATTGTTTGGTTTCTCTTGGTTTTCGGAATTATAATCATGGGCTTAATCGATTCATCGTTTTTTTCTAAATCTATATTACAGAATATCCTTGTACAAACCGCAGTTTTGGGCGTGTTAACGGGAGGAATTTCGTTTGTCCTGATTATCGGAGAAATTGACTTGTCCATTGTCGGTGTTCTGGCATTTAGTGCAGGGCTTGGAACAACATTAATGAATAATGGGTTACCATGGTTTGCCGCAGTTTTGGTGATTATTATGTTTGGAGTGTTCATCGGGTTTATCAATGGATGGATGGTAGCTAAATTAAAAGCCGCAGCGCTGATCGAAACTTTAGCAATGGGATTGATTCTACAGGGAGCATTAATGGCACTTACTCAAGGGCGTTCCATTATTAATTTTCCCGAGGCTTATTCATGGATTGGTCAAGGAACAATTGGAGGATTACCTGTTCTCCCTATACCATTTCTATTAGTTTATCTTTTTATCTACATTGTATGGAAGAAGACTGTCTTTGGGCGGAGCCTGTTTGCAACGGGTGGAAATACCAAAAGTGCCTATGTCAGTGGAATCAATGTGGATCGAATTAAAATACTTGCCTTTACCATCTCGGGTGGATTAGCAGGTTTTTCAGGGTATTTACTTTCTGCATATATGGGAGCTGTAACCATGACCTTTGGTTCTGATCTATTAATGTATACCCTCGCTGCAGCAGTGATTGGAGGAGTAAGTTTGATGGGGGGCAGAGGCAATATTTCCGGAGTTTTGGGTGGCGTTCTACTTCTGACTGTCATTCAAACCGGACTTCAAATTCTCGGGATATCTTCCTATTATGTAACTATGGTTGGTGGATTGATGATCTTTATCGCCGTTGTGGTTGATGCACTCAAAACAAAGTACTTGCAGTAGGAACTAAGGGAGCCCTTGGGGACTCCCTTTATAACAAAACCAAAATCATCCCCTGACACAATGGAATAGTGCCCAAAGGTGTGCAAAAGACACCCCCACCACCAGTCCTTCACTATGCTACCGTAGCAAACGGTCATAGAATTCTTTTTGCTTTTGCAGTTGCTTCTTTTGATTAAATTTAGCTTCGATCCTTTTACGTGCTTGAAGACCCCATTCCTGCCATTTTTGCGGACTTTGCAGCATTCTTTCCATGGCTGCAGCCAATTCCTTTTTATTCCTTTCTTTAACTAGTAGCCCAGTAACCCCATCCTTCATAATCTCCGGAATACCGGCATGCCTGGTAGCGATACAGGGCATCCCAGTGGCCATGGCTTCTTTTAACGTATTGGGGATGCCTTCTTCATTTCCCTCCTTGTCTATACAGCTGGGTGCACAAAAGATATGTGCATTTTGATAGACCTGTTGTATCTTTTGATAATCAACCCACGATACTAGCTTTACCTGTTTTTCAAGACCATGCTTTTTAATTTTTTTGCGGTATTTTTGTTCGTATTCTCCTTGGCCAATTAGCGTGAGCCTCGTATTCCCATACTTGGCATGGACCTTGGAAAAGGCATCAATGAGATCGCCAAACCCTTTTTTCTCGACAAATCGACCAACAGCGAGGAAATGAACGGGACCATCTTTAGGAAAGGTCCGAGGAGTGCACTGAAAGCGTGATAAATCGACCCCGCCATACATCACTTTAATTTTATTTTTGGGGCAGCCCAGTTTAATAATCTTATTTTTAAGATGGTGACAAACAGGTAAAAATAGATCCGCCGTCTTAAACACTTTTTTGAGTATCTTTAAATGTTTCTTTTTCTTCGGATAGGAGGTAGCATCCTTGCCGCGAAAACCTACAATGAGGGGCAATCCGTGCTTTTTTTTCAGAAACAGAAGCTTATTTGCCAAGGTGGCATGATGGACATGAACAGCTTTAATATTGTATTTTTGAATGACACTTTTCGGATTCGATAGCAGTTGATCAAAGGAGCAAAGCTGATTGTTATAGGGGGCATTTTTCCACTTTTTCTTCGGTTCACGGGTCAGAAGAATCCCCTGATAAGGGTCGACACGGAAGATTTGTGGGGTCACATGTCCATCGTCAAGTGACCATTTGAAATGGAGAATGCGTGGGCGGTTAGGAGGCATTCCGATCCCTTCCTTTAAATTTATTATCTTCCGTACTTACGATCTAGCCTTTTGATTTTGTTCTTCTTCCATCTATAAACAGAACGGATATATCTTTTGATTTTTCGATGATACCTGCGGATTTTGTGAGGGCTTCTTTTTTTCTTGTAGCGGTAATATTTGACTAACGGTTTACGCTGACAGTGGCCTAAATAGTGTTTGGCCAGACGTAACCACATATCCCAATCCTGAGAATATCGATATTTTCTATTAAATCGCCCCACCCTTTGAAAACAACGTTGGTGAACAACAACCGTAGACGTACGGATGGTAAACTTCCTGCGGTATAAACTGTGGCGGAAACGGTTTAGACTTTTATAGGACCGGGGCTTTTTCAACTTTCTTTTTCTCTTGCGACCTACTGGAATATCGTAATACCAACTATAGAGAAATTTACAGTTGGGATGTTTGCGGAGGTAGCGTTTATTATGTTTGAGCTTGTGACGTAAAAATACGTCATCAGAATCGAGAAAAGCGATATACTTCCCCCTAGCATGCTTGATTCCCTTGTTTCGTGCTGCAGATGGTCCTGACTTGGATTGATAGAAATAGCGAACCTTGGAGCCAAACTTTCTGCGTATTTTTCTTCTGGTTCCATCCTTTGAACCGTCATCGACAACGATAACTTCAAAATCCTTGCAGGATTGTCTGAGGACACTTTTGATCGCTCGGGATACCCTCTTTCTACGGTTATGAGTAGGGATGACCACGCTGAAAAAGGGCTGTCTTTTCTTTTCAGCATTTCTTTGTACCCCTCTTGTTTCTCGCACCCCAAAACCCTCCCTTCTTCGGTTGTAATTCCTAGAAAACGTACCTACCCTAACTTATGCATGTGGACTAGATTGCTGCTTATACTGTACGAAAAATAGGTTTTGGCCCTTATCCATAAAGGAATGGTTAGATGTCTATACAAAGTTATTCATTCGTCCATAACCTATATAGGAGTAGTATGGATAGCTATAATCTTTCGGAAAGAAGGAATGACAGTGAAAAAAAGAGTTGCTTTTCTTCGCTCCAAATATCTCCCTCCCTCAGAAACCTTCATTTACGAAGAATTAAAAAATATTCGCAAGTTTAAACCAATCGTCTTTTGTAGGAAAAGGATGAACCTCCGTCGGTTCCCTTACAAACCGATTCGCAAATTACCTAAGAGCCCGAAAAAGACCGCCAGATTATGGAGAAAGATGAAGATTCGATTAATCCATGCCCGGTTTGGGACGATGGGTGTTAAGGTGATGAAGGCCAAGAAAATAGCAAAGCTCCCAATGATTACCTCCTTTCACGGATTTGATCTTCCTCATCCGCGGAGTAATCGCAAGACCTACCAACGCAAGCTCAGACGCTTATTCCGAGTTGGTGAGAAATTTACGGTCCCCTCCCGCCATGCTAAAAGGCGCTTAATTAAATGGGGATGTCCTGCTCATAAAATTAAAATTATGTACAGCGGCATTGATATGAACAAATTTAAGTTCAGCAGAAGGAGTTTGAGAAAAAAACGAGTACGGATCATCTCTGTTGGCCGACTTCATAAGAAGAAAGGGATGGAGTACCTCATCAAGGCTTTCCGCAAGGTTCATAAAAGCCATCCAAGTACAAAACTCGTGATTATTGGAAGTGGCGATGAACGCTTGCGATTAAAACGGATGGTTAAAAAATATAGACTGAAAAGACATGTTCAATTTAAAGGGAACTTGCCACATCGGAAGGTGGCAAAGGAATTAAGAAAAGCAGATATCTTCTGTTTACCAAGTGTAACAGCAAAGAATGGAAACCAGGAAGGAATTCCAAACGCCATCAAGGAAGCCATGGCTACTGGATTGCCAGTCGTCAGTACAAGGCATGGGGGAATTCCCGAGCTAGTTACGAATGGAAAGGAAGGCTTCTTGGTACCTGAACGATCTGTGAAGCAACTGAGTAAGAAGCTGAATCATCTCATTACACATCCTCAACTAAGAATCAAAATGGGGAAAAAGGGACGCAAGAAGGTAGAGCGGTTCTTTAATTCCAAAAAACAGGTTCGGATTTTAGAAGCTCTCTATAAATCTGTCCTAAAAAAGAGAGGGAAGTAACATGAAGAATAAACGTGCTCTTGTTACAGTAGTAATCCCGACGTATAACCGGGCAAAATTTTTGCCAAGAGCAATTAAAAGCATTTTGAAGCAAAAATCAAAAAGATGGAAGCTGTTGATTATTGATGACGGATCGAAGGATAAAACGAGAAAGGTTGTCCGACGATTTCAGAAGAAGAGCTCAAAGATTCGGTATGTTCGTTTCAAGAAAAATCACGGTGTTTCCTATGCTTTGAAAAAAGCCTTATCAATGGTAGATACAAAGTATTTTGCCCAGCTTGACGCGGATGACTGGTATCAGAAGAACACGATTAGCGCTTGTTTAAAAGCGATGAGGAAATCTAGTGAAAAAGTGGCTATGGTTTATGGAAATGAAAGGGTATGGAAACTGAAAAAAGGGAAACCCCGCTTTCAGAGGACGAAGAAAAAGAGGCAGTTTAAAGGGAAATATGATTTCATCACCTATCATCCAATGATTTATCCAAGGTTTTATCGAACTAGTGCGTTGGTCAGTGTAGGAGGATGGTCTACAAAGGTTCCATACAAGGGGCGTTTTGCAGAAGATCGACAGATCCTGCTAAAGTTGGCTGGGCGCTATAAATTCAAGTGGATTAATAAAGGCTTATACAACCGGCTGCGGCATTCCAAGAACAACTCGCGTACAGCAAACAACAAAAAGTATGCAAGGGTAACAAGACATTTGTATAAAAGTGCGCTTAAACGGTGGGGGAATAAATATAAACCTGTCTTTAAATGGGTAAATGGCCGCTTAAAAGTCGGAAGGTTGAAAAGAAGAAAAAAAAGACGGTAATAACGAAAAAAGGGGGCGAGAAGCCCCTTTTTCGTTTTGAAAAAAATTTAATTTGCAGATCTCACGCTTGACTCATCCTGGTTTAACTGTGTATTTCTTTCCTTAAATAGAACTTTAAGCATTGGCGGTGTCACAAGGGTTGTAATGAGGACAACAATGATTAAAATGGTGAACATGTCGGGGGTGATCATCCCTCGTTCTAACCCCATGGCGGCTAAGATTAAGGCGACTTCACCACGTGAAACCATTCCCGCCCCTACACGAATGGAACTTCTCCACTCGTAACCGGCCAACTTTGCACCGAGTCCTGCACCAATTAGCTTTGATAGAATGGCAAGGATACTAAGTCCAATTAACCAACCAAGGTGTTCACTCACTCCAGCTACCTGCGTGCTAAAACCAATTGAGACAAAGAAGATTGGGACAAAGATCGAATAAGCAACGACTTCCACCTTTTCCATTGCCATGTGACCGTATGAAGTTGCACCAATACCAATCCCTGCAAGGTAAGCTCCAATAATTGCGGCTACTCCTGTTGACTCTGCGAAATAAGCGAAAAAGAAGCATATAATGACTGCTGCTCCAACACCTGCTTGTGGAACTTTCATATTGGACAGCTTTTCCATGATCCAAGGAACCGCTTTCCAAGCAATCACAATCGCGATCGCAAAGAACGCAACCTTTTGCAATATTACCATTCCAAGACTGACACCATCTCCCATGAAGCTCATGAGAACCGCTAGCAAAACAATCACGACGATATCGTCAAGCACCGCTGCACCGAGGATGGCCATACCCTCTTTGGATTTTAGCTGGTTCATTTCACGGAGGGCCTGAACGGAAATACTCACACTTGTAGCGGTTAATACCAATCCAAAGAAGATTGATTCAAACATCCCCAAACCAAGCAGGACTCCAGAATAATAACCGCCGATCAAAGGTAGGATGATCCCGCCGAATCCAACATAAGTAGATGCTTTGGCACTCTTTTTAAATTCACCTAAATCCGTTTCCAATCCAGCAATAAACATTAAAAGGATAACACCGATATTACTTAGTTCTTTAATGATCTCTGAGTTTTCTACCAAGCCAAGTATACCTGGGCCAATCACAATCCCGACTACCAATTGTCCAAGGACAGAAGGCTGTCCTAAACGTACACTTAAATCTCCTGCCAATTTTGCTGCAATCAATATAATCGCTAGTTGTAAAATTAACACTGTATTCTCACTCCCCTAGATAATATCTTTTACATCTGGAACAAATAGACTTGTTTTTTGCTCAACGTCAGACTGTGGGTTAATCACGGGTTGCGGTTCTTGGAAGTTCTTACCGATCATCCAGGAAATGACGGAAACGAGTACAATTAACACGATTCCAGCAATCGACGTTCTTTTCTTCCAACTGCGAATCCGCCTAATAAATTCTGTTTCACCGGTTCCGGAAGGGAGGGGTTCACGATGATTTTGCGTGGACTGCCAGTCTTGATTTTGCGCAAGCTCTTGTTTAATTAACTGACATTCTTCACACTTGCCTAAATGCTCGTTTACATATTCCTTTGTATGCGCTTTCAATACTCCATCAACATATAAAGGAAGTAAATCTTGGACAATTTCACATTGTTTCTTCACGGTATACCACCTCATTTTGGTATAAATCCTTAAATTTTTGTTTTGCCCGGTGCAGCAGGACTTTAGTTGTTTGTGGGGTTTTTCCTAAGATTTGGGCGATCTCAGCATGGGACAAACCTTCAATTTCTTTTAAAATAAGGACATCCCGATAATCTTCTGGCATTTGCCTCAAAATGATATGAATTTCGTTTCTAGCTTGTTTTTGCTGGGAGATCCTCTGGGGATTAAGGGTTTCGTCTCCACAAAGCTCGACGTCTTCCGAAATGAATACACTTTTATCACGAGCCCATGTTCGTACTTTCTTTCGGTATACATTGCGGGCGATTTGCAAGAGCCATGTCTTTAGGGAGCATTTCCCTTGAAAGCGATGAATTGATTTCAAGGCTTGGAAGAATGTTTCCTGTGTTAACTCTTCGCTGTCCGTCACCGAACCGGTAACCTTAATAAAGTAAGCGTATACAATTGAATGATGATTACGATAGAAATCGGTAAGATCGTCAAATAATGATTGGCTTCGATCATTTCCCTTCCAAAAAGAATCTAGAAACCCCAAGAGAACGTCCCCCCTTCTCTCCCTTCGTATATGTAGTAACAAAAAGACGAAAAAGGTTACACTAAAAATAAAAAAAACCTTTAGGAATTTTTTCCTAGAGGTTTTTTAAGGGTTATTTAATCGAAAACTTATAGTGTAAGCCAGGAACAATCAGCACTGCATGCTCTAGATTAAGGGTAAAGGGCTTTTTCATGTCCTGATAAAAGGGAATATCAGTTACTCGGTCTTCTTTGGTTTGAAAGTCAATGTTTGGTTCTTTGCTCCAATTCTTGCCGTTCAGATCGATAATATTGAAGCTAAGTTCATAAAGCCCTACTTCTGTTATTGAATCCAGCTGTTTGTAGTGAACTTTGATGCGTTCACTCGTAATCACAGCTTTTTCTATGAAAAAGCGAATTCCATTGATCTCGACCTCTTTATTAATTAAGGTTTCTCCTTGATCCATAAGTGGAATCTGTAGTTCTTTGGGCTTAAAAAAAATAGCCAAATTGGGCAGCTCCACCCCAATAATCTCTGCGTCCTTGCGAACTCCGTCCAAAACCCAGGTTTCTACGTTTTCCGTATGGCTTACGGAGCTTGTGTTTTCCCGCCGCTTGATGACCTCATTGTTCGTTAAATCCATGGCCACGAGGTGGTTCGGCCAATAGATGTCTTCCTGGACATAGTCTATATCTGGGTTATTCCAAAAGTATTTATAGGTGAGTTTACTTTCTCTTTCCCCGAAGCTCTTTTCCAAAATATTGAACTGTACACCAGATTTTTGAAATATGGCTTCTTTCGGGGGAGATAAGGATATGAGATTGTTGTCCAATTGTATTAACTCTTGATCTTTTTTCAGCTGTTCTTCCTCAGCTGCTTCCTGACCTAGGATCCAGCTGCTAATGGAAAAAATTCCCGTCACCACAATAACAGCCGCAAGGAGAAGGAGACCAAGCCGTTTCAAGCGGACAATAAATGTTGGATTCTTTTCATTTTGCGGTGGAAAAGTAGTATCATTGGACTCTAAGGAATCTAAGGGGGGGTACTCCAGCAAGACCCCCTCTCTTAAACTGGTCACTTGTTCCCTACACTCTTTACAAGTTTGCAAATGTTTTTTTATCAGTTGTTTTGTTTCAGTACTCACCATTTCGTCTATATATAAAGGAAGAAGATCCTTAATAAGCTGGTGGTTTTGATCCATCGCTCTCACTCTCCAATAGCATTATCTTACCATAAGCCTAAGATGAAGAAAAAGACGAAGCTTCAGGATTTTCTTAAAGAATGTGAAACCGAGGGAAGAAGAAAATGATGTCAATAACCCATATGAAAAAAAAGATCGAGCAAGTGGAAGAACAATTTATAAGGAAGGAAAGGGGTGCCATTCTCTCCGTCCAACAGGCAATGAAAAGAGAGGGTGCACTCCGGGTGGCCATACAAAGTATTTCCACGTGGATGTATCAAATACAAAAGCAGGTTGGGAAAGAGCATGAGTTATATTGTAAGGCCAAAGAGGTGAAGGACCAATTAAAGGAAAAAATGCTCCAAACTTCTGCCGTCATTCTGCGCTCTATCAATGAGGAATACCATACGTCATATACACTTGAAGAAGTCCTAGCGGATCAAGAATGGTATTACCATGTGCACGGACTGTTGAAAACCATAGAGAAGAGCGGGAAAATCGACCAGCTTTTCCAAAAATTATTAACCGATGTCATTCCACCACATCCACAAATGGAATATCCAGTAGCGAGAAAGATGACTCGGACCTTCTATCTGCATGTGGGACCAACGAACTCCGGAAAAACGCATCAGGCAATCGAGGCATTGAAAAAATGCAGGAAGGGTATTTACCTTTCTCCGTTGCGTCTGCTTGCCTTAGAAATTTATGAACGGTTAAATGAGGAGGGAGTACCTTGTCATCTTGTGACTGGGGAAGAGGAACTCCGTTCATTAGGTGCACATCACATTTCTTGTACGATTGAAAAAGCTTCCTTTGATCAGTCGTTTGATGTCGCAGTCATAGATGAAGCGCAAATGATTGGTGATTCACAGAGAGGGTCTGCCTGGACCCGGGCAATTCTCGGGATTCTTGCAGTAGAAGTACATGTTTGCTGTTCGCCCGATGCACTGCCCCTACTTAAGAAGCTGATTACTGACTGTGGGGATCCATTGATCCTGGAATACCATGAGCGGCAAACCCCACTGCTTTTCCAAGAGGAACCGTTCCAATATCCGAAGGATGTGAAAGCAGGGGATGCATTAATTGTATTCTCCAGGAAGAAGGCCCTTCAGGTTGCAGCAGACCTTGGCCAGCAAAATCGGAAGGCCAGTGTGATCTATGGCAACCTACCACCCGAAACCAGGAGAAAACAAGTCCGCTTGTTCTTGCAAAAGGAAACAGATGTCGTGGTTTCCACAGATGCCATTGGGATGGGAATGAACCTCCCGATTCAACGGGTAGTTTTTTTAGAGGCTGAGAAATTTGATGGAAATGGGATCCGGGAATTAACGCCGCAGGAGGTTAAGCAAATTTCTGGACGAGCAGGCCGGAAAGGGATTTATGACAAGGGATATGTAAATTCATTGAAAGCGAAAAAAAGCTTAGAAAAGAAATTGCACATGCACGATACGCCCTTACAAATAGCGTATATTGCCCCCCAGGAGGAAACGATTTTATGTCTTCCGTTCGGATCTCTACAAGAAAGATTGTTGGCATGGGTGCGCTATGAAATCCCTGTCCCTTATTTTAAGAAGGCAGATATTTCCGAACTCCTTGAGCTACTTCAGATTGCAAGGAATTATGAAGCTGTTCTGCCGATTGATGTGATGTACAAGGCTGTAACGATTCCTTTTGACTTTACGGAAAAAGACTTATTAAGCCAGTGGTTCTTATATCTGGATTGTTGGAAATTAAATAAAGATCGGCTTCCCAAACCGAAACGCAGAAGACAGGATTTGTCGGGTTTAGAAGTCTATTACCGGGCTATTGGACTGTATTATTCTTTTTCACGGACTTTTGGGCTTCGCTATGATGCGAATTGGGTCAGAAGAGAACGGGAGAAAACGGCAGACGATATTCATCAGTTGCTGCAAATCCAGCGCAATGCGGTAAAAGTAAAGTAGTCAGTATGAGGTCTTGTATATTCCAACCACCTCTGTAAAAAATAAGCAGTAGAATGAAAGGGGTGTAGTTATGGTCTTTTGGATCTCCGTGGCCATCGTTCTGCTTTTTGTTATATGGGGGGCCGTGATACCACAAAACTTCGGGAATGCTGCCAATGCAGCACTGGAGTTTACGACTTCAAGTTTTGGCTGGTTATATTTAATGGCAACCTTTGGTTTTTTAATATTTGCCATCTATTTAGCTTTCAGCAAGTATGGCAAAATTGTTTTGGGTACGGAGGATGATGAACCGGAGTACTCTAATATGTCATGGTTTGCGATGCTTTTTAGTGCGGGAATGGGAATTGGCCTTGTATTTTGGGGGGTATCCGAACCGATTTTTCATTATCTGACACCGCCGATGGGGGAAGGTCAAACACCGGAAGCGGCAAGTATAGCTTTAAGATATGCTTTTTTCCACTGGGGGCTGCATCCTTGGGGGGTCTATGCGATTATTGCTTTGTCTTTGGCCTATTTTCAATATCGAAAAGGCTACAAAGGTTTAATTAGTCAGACCTTCTATCCCTTGTTAGGGGAGCGAGTGAATGGATCGATCGGCAAAACCATTGATGTCTTAGCGATTATTGCGACAGTATTCGGGGTTGCCACTTCCTTGGGCCTTGGAACCTTGCAAATTAACGGTGGGTTAAGCTACATGTTTGGAATTTCCAATACGGTATTTGTCCAAATAATAATCATATTAATTGTCACTGTGCTTTATTTAGTGTCTGCGACAACAGGGCTTGATAAGGGGATCAAAATCCTCAGCAATACAAATCTGGTGATCGCCGGTGGACTGCTTCTTTTTGCTTTAATCCTTGGGCCGACCTCTTTTATCATTGATTCATTCACATCAACACTGGGAGGATATCTGCAAAATTTAGTATCCATGAGCTTGCGATTAACACCCTTCACGCAGAATCCATGGATCGGCAGCTGGACTCTTTTTTATTGGGCATGGTGGATTGCCTGGGCACCCTTTGTCGGGTTGTTCATTGCGCGTGTTTCCAAAGGGCGAACAATTAAGGAGTTTATTATTGGGGTTTTGCTTGTTCCAAGCTTGTTTAGTTTTATATGGTTTGCCGTTTTTGGCGGGTTGGCCCTTCACGAAGAGATGTTTGAAGGCAAAAACATTGCTGCTGCCGTGGAAAAGGATGTCACCTCTGCTTTATTCATTACCTTGGAAAATTTACCTTTAGGTGTTTGGTTAGCGGGTATTGCAACCCTACTCATTGTTATTTTTTTCATTACTTCTGCGGATTCGGCAACTTTTGTCCTGGGGATGCTTTCCTCTAAAGGGGATTTGAATCCTGCGAACAAAGTGAAAATCACGTGGGGGGTTCTACAGTCCTCCATTGCGATCGTTCTTCTTCTAAGTGGGGGATTACAGGCTCTACAGACAGCATCGATTATTTCGGCCCTACCGTTTGCCATCATCATGGCATTGATGTGTGTTTCGATTCATAAATCACTAAAGGAAGAAGCGCGATTGGAGCGTAAAAAAGAACGGAATCGAAGGAAAAGGCTGGAGAAATTGCTTCTTGAGGAAGAATAGGTATAGGTTAATCTAATTAGGAAGGTGGACCCTCTCGAAGAAGGTTTACTTTGTGTATATCGGTGACTTATAATGTTTAGGTAAATATTACCAACTGGTCGAGGAGGAGTTCGATGACTGTTCGGTTTGATTATACAAATGCCCTGCCTTTTCTGGGAAAAGAGGAAATCGATAATCTAAAAGCAGATATTTTGCTTGCTCACGATAAATTACATAAGAAAACAGGGGCCGGTAACGATTATTTGGGTTGGGTTGACTTACCCTTACATTATGACCGGGATGAATTTGCACGGGTGAAAGAGGCTGCGAAGAGAATTCAAAGCGATTCCCAGGCCCTTGTAGTGATTGGGATCGGAGGATCTTACCTGGGGGCAAGAGCGGCGATCGAGATGCTTTCTCCCGCTTTTTATAATCAGGGAAACAGGGAAATTCCAGAAATCTATTTTACTGGGAACAGTATTAGCGCTCCCTATATGTCACGGCTATTAGAGCTGCTAGAGGGAAAGGATTTCTCTGTCAATGTGATTTCCAAATCTGGAACAACCACGGAGCCCGCCTTAGCCTTCCGGATTTTCCGTGAGCTTTTGGAAAAGAAATACGGCAAGGAAGGCGCGAAGAAACGGATCTATGCTACAACCGACAAAGAACAAGGGGCCTTGCGAAAACTTGCTGGGCGGGAGGGGTATGAAACTTTCGTCATTCCTGATGATGTTGGGGGAAGGTACTCTGTTTTGACAGCTGTTGGCTTATTGCCTATCGCTGTGAGCGGGGCAAATATCGATGAGATAATGAGAGGCGCGGCTGACGCCTGTCAGACGTACAATCAACCTGACGTCCATGCGAACGAGTGCTACCAATACGCAGCTGTGCGAAATATTCTTTACCGCAAAGGAAAAACCACTGAAATTCTGGTCAACTATGAACCATCGATGCATTACGTCGCGGAATGGTGGAAGCAATTGTTTGGTGAAAGTGAAGGGAAAGACCACCGTGGGCTCCTGCCCGCATCCCTCGATTTCTCGACCGATCTTCATTCCATGGGACAATATGTACAGGACGGGCGGAGAAACCTGATTGAAACCGTCTTGTGGGTAGAAAAACCTAGTGTTGATCTAACCATTCAGGAGGATCCGGAAGATATCGATGGACTTAATTTCTTGGTAGGAAAAACGCTGAGTTTTGTGAACAAGAAGGCTTTTGAAGGGACCCTGCTAGCACATGTCGACGGCGGAGTGCCTAATACGGTCCTCTATCTTGATCAGATCAACGAATATACCTACGGACAGATGGTCTACTTTTTTGAAAAAGCCTGTGGAATCAGCGGCTATCTCCTAGGCGTGAATCCGTTTAATCAGCCAGGAGTGGAGGCTTATAAAAAGAATATGTTTGCTCTGCTTGGAAAACCAGGCTTTGAGAAAGAGAAGGCAGAGCTTGAAAAACGGTTAAAAGGCTGACTTCCTTATTTTGGGGTCGGCTTTTTTGCGAAGTCGTGGATAGTTCCCCGGCCGTTCTGTCCGCTTCGGCCCCTAAACGGACCCCTGAGCTCTTATTTGTAAAAAATCCCCCAAATTTGAGGTCCATCCGGACCGAGGAGTCGCTATTTCCCCTTTTTGGGTCAGATTCGTATGAATTTAAGGTAAATAAGGTCCGCTGAGTCCGCTTGACCATGAAAAGATGGGGATATTAGGAGAATAGCGGCTCCTGGGTCTGCCTCACCTTTTGGTAGATGCAAAAATTTCCGGGGAAGTCCCAGTCCGGCAAATCTCCTCATAGAATAGAAAGAAAACGATAGAAGTGAGGGCCGAAATGAATCGATTTGAGCAGAGTAAGAAGGTGATTCTAAGTCACCAAGATGTTTCTGGTGCTTATATCGCTTCTCCAACTTTTGAACACTACAAATACGGATGGTTGCGGGATGGGACATTTACTGCGTACAGTATGGATCTTGCAGGTGAACAGCAATCAGCGGAACGGTTCTATCGTTGGTCAGCGCAGGCTATTGAGCGGTATCGTACAAAAGCTGAACGGGCAATCCGAAATCCTTCACGTAATCACCTCCTTCATACAAGATATACGGTAAACGGTTACGAAGTTGAGGGAGAATGGGGAACGTATCAACTTGATGGATATGGAACCTGGCTATGGGGACTTAACCAGCATATTTCAAAATGGCAGAATGAATCGTTACGAAGTGATCTCTCTCCATCTGTAAACCTCATCACAGACTATCTCCTAAAAACATGGCCCCTTCCTAACTTTGACTGTTGGGAAGAAAATGGGGAAATGGTTCATCCATCAACCATAGCTGCTGTGTATGGTGGTTTGCAGGCAATCAAAAATTGGTTTGATGATCAACGAAAAGAACAAATAGAGGGCGAACTACAACGAATGAAAAACTATGTTCTCGACCAATGTGTAATAAACAACGCTTTCTGCAAAAGCAACAAGATTGATCAACCAGATGCTAGCCTGCTTTGGCTCCATTTTCCTTTCCAGATGGTTGACCCATTGGATCCCATTTTTCAGCAAACCGTGAAGAACATTGAAAGTCAGCTGTTCATTGAGGGCGGCGTTCACCGTTATCCAGGTGATGTGTACTATGGTGGTGGGCTATGGATTCTCTTAACAGCCTGGTTAGGATGTCATTATGTGGAAATAAAGAAAACCCAGAAGGCCGTGGATATGTTGAACTGGGTAGAGGCCCAATTCACCGAGGAGGGGCTTTTACCAGAGCAGGTGAAACATCATTTACTAGCTCCTGATCATTATTCAGAATGGATCAATAAATGGGGAAGTCCAGCTTGTCCTTTACTTTGGTCACATGCGATGCATATCATATTATTAAGGAAACTACAGGAGACAAAGGAAAAAGAAAGGAAATAGCTCATGTTTGATCCAACAGTCTATGAAAATTTAAAGGTTGTACTTGAAGGTGCAGTTTATGACCTCGACTTAACAGGGATGATCCATGTGAGCAATCGGGTTGATCGAATTGATCTTTCTACAATGTCTCGCTTTTACGCGATCCAATTTCGTGAGGCTGAATCTTTGGAATCAGAAGTAACAGCCGAGATTTGCTTGAGTGCGACAATGCAGGATTTAGCTGCAGAGATTATTGAAGAAGACAGCGCAGATGCCGGGTGTCTGCTAACGATTCACTTTATCCGAAAAATGGCTGATATAGAAAGAGAATGTCCAAGGATTCAGCAAATTTTGGGGAAAATATGGGAAGGACGGCCAGAGATTTCGCAGGAGATCTCTTTTCGATACGGAACTTCACCAACCTTATATTTCAATCGGATTACCCTCAATTTTGGTCGAACGATTAACGAAACGCAAATCGAAGATATGCCAGATCTAATCGATCACACCTTCTTTTCCTTACAACAGCTCAATCAAATTTAAATGGGGGCATGAGCCCCCAAATTAGTTATGAATAATTTGTTCAATTTGCTTAATGCGTACACGAATCAGCATCTCTTTAAGAATCAAAGAGATGATATCTTGATCCGTTTGAGACGCAAAAAGATTTTCCTGGACTGCTTTTAATTCACTTTCAAGTTTTGGAATACTGTTTATGTAGATAATGTCGTCAAGATTCATAGGCATACCCCTTTTACCGCTACTTTATGTATATGTATGTTTTCAACATAGATAAAAAGATTCCTTCTAAAATCAATCTGGTAAATGATTGAAATCAACTATCTGAATTCCCTTCCTATTCCATCATTTTGTTGTCGCTTTACTCGTATGCTGATACACTTTAGCTATGATATCGAAAAGGGGAATGCGGGATGATCGATTTAGCACAGATTTACCAGGCGAGAGAGAGGATTGCCAAGATAGTCAAGCAAACACCTCTGCTGAGTTCGAAAACCATTTCAGAAGAAATCGGAAATCAGCTGTTTTTCAAATGCGAGCACCTGCAGAAAACCGGTTCTTTTAAAATTCGCGGGGCAGCAAATAAGGTCATCATAAGTGAGGCTGAGCGGGGTGCTAAGTATGTGGTTGGGGCATCCTCTGGAAATCATGGGCAAGCTGTGGCCTATGTTGCGAATCTGCTGGGGTTAAAATCTACCATTGTGGTGCCTGAAGATGTTGCAGCTTGCAAGCAGAAAGCAATCCGAGTCTATCATGGCGGGCTGGAGTTTTGCGGGTTAACCTCAGGAGAAAGAATTGAGCGGGCAAAGCAAATTTGCGAAGACGAGCAAGCCGTATTTATTCCACCATATGATGATCCGTTGGTGATGGCAGGGCAAGGAACGGCGGGGCTTGAAATATTGGAACAACTGGATGAGATTGATGAAGTGTATGTGCCGATTGGCGGGGGAGGTCTGATCTCTGGGGTGGCAACAGCGATTAAGGAATCAAACCCGCGAATTCGCGTGATAGGGGTAGAACCAGCACTTGCGAACGATACATACCTTTCCTATAACAAAGGACAAAGGGTAAATATCGGCGTAACAACAACCATTGCCGATGGGCTCAGAACCTCTATCCCAGGTGAATTAACCTTTCCGATCGTACAAAAGTATGTCGATGAGATCGTACTAGTGAAGGAGGAGGCAATCAAAAGGGCTTTTAGCTTTGTACTGACAAGGATGAAGCAGGTGATTGAGCCATCTGGGGCTGTTTCCGTAGCCGCAGCTATGGAGAGCGGGGCCGGAGGGAAGCGGATCATTGCCCTTGTTTCCGGAGGAAATGTGGATACTGCGGTTATTCCATCCCTATTAATTGAATAAAGCTTGTCATATAAATCCGTCGATGGACATACCGTGATAGTAAAGAGGAGGGGTTGTTCATGGGGCGGATTTTTATTTTAAGAAAACGAAGCTTATTCTTTTTGCTGCTGCTGGCTGCCTTTGTATTTGGAAGTGGCACCTATATTTATGATTTCTTCTGGAACAGTCAACCAGTAGCCAGTGAAGTAAAAGCTGAGAAGGAGTTCTCCATTATTACGACAGAGTACAAGGCGAAAATGGACGATGGACGGATCCTTGAGGTTTATCGCTGGAATCCCGGGATGATCGTGGTGGAAAAAGGGGATAAGGTAACCCTGAATATTTTAGGTGTTCAGGGGAATATGCATCCATTCGAAATCAAAGGATTAGGGGTTAAAGGGGAGGTCAAAAAAGGACGGGAAACGAAGGTGACTTTTATTGCTGATCGCGAAGGAACCTTCCCGATTATTTGCCAAACCCATTCAGGCAGAGAATCCAATGGACCGATGGTCGGTTATATCGTCGTTGACTAAAATACAAAAGGCTGTTCCGGGTAAAAGTTCGGACAGCCTTTTTTAAATCTATTTTTCTTTGAAACGCTTCTTTAGTGAAAATCCTATCCCAGGGACCAGGATTGTTCCAATGATACAAAGGATAATTCCTAATACACTTGCTTCGGCAATCGCGATTCCTATTCCGCAAAGAAATAAAGCAGTAAGGATGGCGAGTACAAGAGATATTTTCTGCCAACTATTCACTTCCTTCACCTCTTTTGCATTATATCATTCAGGAAAAGAAGAATCACCAGTAATAGGATCTCACTGATGATTCTCACTGCTCTGTTCAATTTTTTTGCCAACCTCAGCGACTAAAGCGGCTAGTGAAGTGTAATCCGATTCATCAAAGGCAACAGCGGTATTACTGGTTACCGTTAACTTGCCAAGCACATCTTCAGCAGAACCTGGGATCTCGACTTGCAAAATTGCTTTTCGAGCCAAGGATTCAGGAACCTGGTCACCTGCTGCAGCCTTCAAAATATAATGGGGATCTCCGGACCTTTCCAGTAGGTATAGTCCGACCCACTCGAAATGGGACACATGCTGTTGGAGTCTATGTACAAGATGATCGAATGCTTTTTGGTCCATGATCGGCATTTGATGAACAGCCGCGATTAATTCTAATGAAGCGATGTCAGCGGCCATGGACATCCTCGGTTCCTCCGTTCTACTATCATTTACTTGATAACATTGTAACAGAAAACGTTCGTGAAATATTGTAGTAACTTTAGGAAGTCCAGTTAATCACACACCAATTTACCCGGCTTTACGTACAATATTTAGTAGGAATTTCACAATGGGGGAAGGAAAATGGAAGAATGGATGAAAAAGGTTTTCCTAGCCTTATCAAAAAATCAAAGATTAAACAAGTTGGCCAAAAAATGGGGTCTGCGCTTTGGAGCTAATCGGGTCGTAGCCGGAGAAACGATTGAGGAAGCGATCCATAAGGTGCGTGAGCTGAATCAAAAAGGGGTATGCTGCACGCTAGACCATTTGGGTGAATTTGTTCTAAGTGAACAGGAAGCGGGTGAGGCAGCAGATTATTGTATTCAGACATTACAGGCAATCGATGATTCAAAAGTAGATTGTAATTTATCGCTCAAGTTAACCCAGCTAGGGTTGGATCTAGATAAAGATTTATGTTTAAAACATATGCGAAGGATTCTTCAGGCAGCGAAGAAACGAAATATTTTTGTCCGGATTGATATGGAAGATTACGCCCATAACCAGGTGACATTAGATATTTTGCGGGAGCTCCGACGCAACTATTCAAATGTTGGAACGGTGATCCAAGCCTATTTATATAAAAGTGAGGAAGATGTACGAAAGCTCGGTAAAGAACGGATTGGACTACGTCTGGTGAAAGGGGCGTACAAGGAATCAAGCAAAGTGGCTTATCCGAATAAGGTAGATGTTGACGAAAACTTTAAAAGGTTAATCTCCCTCCACCTCGCAAGCGGGTCTTACACAGCTGTTGCCACACATGATGATGCGATTATCGAATATACCAAAGCATTGCAAAAGGAAAAGGGGTATTCGCTCGATCAATTTGAATTCCAGATGCTTTATGGGATCCGTGCTGCCACCCAATTTGAGTTAGCTAAACAAGGCTACCGCGTGAGAGTCTACGTCCCCTTTGGAAACGATTGGTATGGCTATTTCATGCGCCGATTAGCAGAACGCCCTGCAAATGTGGCCTTTGTATTGAAAAGTGTTTTTCGGAAATAGAGGTGCTTTAGGCGTTTCGCACGTTGGAATGAATTATTAGCACGTTCGCTTTTTGCCTGCAACCTTGAACATGATACAATGGGATGAAAATACCCATGTGAAAGAGATGAGAGTTGTCAATGGAAGTAGGTCAGGTCATTCTTGTTACGATTAAAAGGCTTGGAATCAACGGGGAAGGGGTCGGCTATTATAAAAAGAAGGTCGTTTTTATCAACGGAGCCCTTCCCGGTGAAGTCGTTGTCGCCGAGATCAAAAAAGTTGAAAAAAGCTACGCTACCGCCGAGTTAGTACGGGTTAAAGAGAAATCAGCGGATCGCGTAAAACCGGACTGCCCAGTATATGAACAATGTGGAGGGTGCCAAGTTCAGCATTTAAGCTATCCAGCACAGCTTCGCGGAAAAAAGGAAATCGTAGTCGAGTCCTTTCAAAAATATTTCGGTTCGGACAAGCTTCCAGAGATCCGTGACACGGTTGGCATGGAACATCCCTGGAGCTATCGAAATAAGGCCCAGCTTCAAGTCGGGATGGCAAACGGAAAAGTAGTGACGGGTCTTTATGCCGCAGGCACACATCAGTTGATTGATGTCTCGGGTTGTCCAATCCAACATCCAAAAACAAATGAAATGGTAAAGACCACCAGGGATGTTTTACAGCAGCTAAACATCCCCATTTATAATGAAAGAAAACGGACCGGTGTCATTCGTACGGTAGTAGCGAGGGTTGGCTTTGAAACAGAAGGAGCGCAAATCACCCTCGTAACAGCAGTTGATGAGATCCCTCGGGTGAAGGAGCTTATCTTGGAGCTGCGTAACAGGTTACCCTATGTGCAAAGTATTATGCAAAACATCAACAATAAGAAAACCTCGCTGATTTTCGGAGAGAAGACCAAGACATTATGGGGCAAAGAAGCCATTGATGAAAAACTTGGGGAAGTGGAGTTTTCTCTGTCACCTAGGGCCTTTTTTCAATTGAACCCGGAACAAACGATTAAATTGTATAACTATGTGCGGGAGGCAGCTGCTTTAACAGGAAAAGAAAACGTAATCGACGCCTACTGCGGAGTCGGGACCATCGGACTTTGGTTAGCCCCAGCTGCCAAAGAGGTTCGAGGGATCGAAGTAATCCCTGATGCTGTCAAAAATGCTAATGAAAACGCCGACCGCAGCGGAATCACCAACGCCCACTTTTTTACCGGAAAAGCAGAGGAACTCCTGCCTAAATGGGTGAAGAGCGGCCTTAGACCAGACGTTGTTGTCGTGGATCCGCCACGAACCGGCTGTGACGACAAACTTTTGCAAACCCTAATTGAAATCAAACCGAAACGCATCGTCTACGTATCCTGCAACCCCTCAACACTGGCTAAGGATTGCCGGACATTGCGCAAGGCCTTTGACGTGAAATGGATACAGCCTGTGGATATGTTTCCGCAGACGGCGCATGTAGAGTGCTGTACGCTGTTGGTTGGGAAATCGTAATGCCAGAATAAACTCCTGACATCTATAACAAACTCATATTAAAGTAAAATAAAGTCTTGATATTCCTGTGAAAAACTAGTGGTTAAAATGGTGAATATAATGGAGTATAAAGAGGGTGGGAACAGGAATCCCATCCTTCTTCATGCCCGAATAAAAGTGAGGAGAAAAGCCCGAAAAGGCTTGACCGAGCATGGAAGGCTTGTAACATTTAGAATATAAAAATCATCTAATTGGAGACATGTAAAATAAATTGGGGGTAAAAGCCCTAGGTGGACCCAGGGCTTTTATATTTTTCAAACCAAGAATCAAGGTTATTCAATATGTCCAATTACATTCTTCCGGCCTTTTATCAAACAAGAACCCCTTGAAACTTGTGTTCCTAAGATGATGAGTGTCCGTTCGATCCTGGTATTGAATTCTACAACATAATCTTGGTTCTATCCATTGAGTAAGTTTTTCTTTGTTTAAATGCAATGGTTTTGCAATCGTTAGAAAAGCTTCTCTTTCCTCAGGTTTTATTCCGCATTCAACGGTGGCGACAGGTTTGTTTGGAACCGTTCGGAAATGAACACCTACAACTAATTGAAAATGGGGCAAGGTTCTATACCCAAGGATAACGGTATCGATGAGCTTATAATTTTTTATCTTAATCCAATCAATGGAACGGGTATTAGTAAGGTACTTAGATTCTTTTCTCTTGGCTACGATTCCTTCTAAGTCTTTTTCAATGGTTAATTGTTTTAGTTGTCTACCTTTTCCTATAACGCTCATAGTAGGCATGAAAAATTCATTTGGTGTAATCATTTCTTCCAAACGGCTTTTTCTATTCATTAATGGTTCATTGGTATGATCCTTATTTGTATAAAGAACGTCAAAGGGAATAAAAGTTGCTGGATACTTTTTTATTGCGTTTTGTATTTTTGATTGAACCCGAAGCCTTCCTCTAAAAGAAAAGTCATCAAAATTGGGTCGCCTGTCTTTTATCGAGACCCCTTCGCAATCTATTACGGCTGTGTTTGTATGAATACTTTTTACCACTTGTTGAAGTTCAGGAAATTGTTCAGTAACACACACGCCGTTTTTAGTATATGCTTCAATGCGATCACCTTGTTTGTGAATAATGATCCTCCAACCGTCCCATTTGGGTTCAAAGATAAAATCATCATCATCAAAGGCTTCGTTTTGGCTTGTAAGAAGCATTGGTTTCACTTGAGTAAATAACATCATGATCACCTAAATAATAGCGTATCATTGAAAAGATTAGGAAAACAGTATGATATTGATGGTAATTATACATCGATCTTTCCTTATTCAGTTCATTTGTTATAGACAATGAAAGGTATAGACTTTTTTAAAATTTGAGTCATGTTTTTTTGGGGGAAATATGAACATGGGTGGAGGAATTGGCATAGGTATTTTCATCATGATTATACTTTTGTGGAATATCATGAAATATCTTCAATTGATTGAAAAAGGAACAAAAGAGCAAGTGGAATTGAGTAAAAAAATCATAGAATTGTAAGAGCGAAACAATTAGCGAATCGAGATCGTATGTGGGATTGAATAACGCAAGAAGTTAGGTGATTTTCATGGATTCTACAGGGGATAACAAATATGTAAGACTCAAACGCAGGATATATCTTATCATCTTCCCATTGCTTTTTATTACAAATGCCTCATATTGGTTATTTTCACCTTATGTTGATCGTTTTATGGGATTAGTTTTGCCTTATTTATGCTTATTTTTTGCGATCGTTTGGGTGCTCATCTATTACAAGCGTTTGATGCGTACCTGCGAAATGATTAGTTTAGGTGTATTTGGTGTTTATCATCTGGTTAGAGTTTATTATTTGACTGCCCAACTTGAGGAGGGGATTATTAATGTCTATGTGTTATGGTCTCCTATATATTTTGTTTATATTTTTATGGTTCTTGAGAGGAAAAAGGCACTTGGATATTCCCTCTTGATTTTTTTTATCACTGTAGTAATGGGAATTTCCCATTTTGATAATCAAAGAGCCAACGACACTCTTCTTCAATTTTATATCAGTACTATTTTATATACCTTAATCCTCTTTTATTTCCAAAGAATTGTTTCCACTTATATAGAATCAGATATGTTAAAGAAAAATGCTTATTATGACTCTTTAACCGATATAGGAAATCGGAGGTCGGTGGATACTTGGATAAAAAATGAGATTAAACGATGTGATGAGAGGAATAGTGTTTTCTCTATTATTTACTTTGATATCGACCATTTTAAGAGAATTAACGATGAACACGGTCATGATGTTGGAGACTACGTTCTTAAAGAATTTTCTTCCTTAGTGAAGGGGTATATTCGGACAAGTGACTTCTTTGGACGGTGGGGAGGGGAGGAGTTTATAATTATCTTAACAAACCAAACTTTAAATGAGTCAATACAATTCTCTGAAAGACTTCGCACAGTCATTGAAAATCATTCTTTTCGTTATATCGACCATGTAACTGCCAGTTTTGGAGTTTCTTGCTTTCAGCCAAATGATGAACCCCAGACCTTAGTAAAACGTGCTGATCAAGCTCTATATCGTGCTAAAAACAACGGAAGAAATAGGGTAGTAGCGGTCTGATAACTATATACAATGTTAACATAAGTGATCCAATTATATTTGAAGAATCGTTCAAGGAAGGGAAGCTATGGTAACGATTATTATTCCAGTACTCAATGAAGAAAAGACAATCGAAAAGTGTATAAAAAACATAATCGAGCTTCCTGGACAAAAAGAATTGATCGTTGTCGATGGGGGGAGCCACGATAAAACAGTTGAAATAGCGAGACGCTATGCACAGGTAATCACTAGTCCGAAAGGAAGAGCCAAGCAGATGAATGGTGGCGCAAAGGTAGCAAAGGGAGACATTCTCTGGTTTGTCCATTCTGATTCGAAGCTCCATTTAAGCAGTATTTTTGAGATGGAAAATGCCATAGCAGAAAAATATATCGGGGGTTGCTTCAGGCTCTATTTCTACGATCTGGATACAAAGTTTATGCGATTTGTTGCTAATTCTTCTAATCTAAGAGCAAAATATTTAAAGTTGATTTTTGGGGACCAAGGTATTTTCATGAGAAGAGATATCTTTGAAAAGCTGGGGGGATTCGAAGATATAGAGCTCATGGAGGATTGGGAGTTTTCCCGAAGAATCCACCGACTTGGAAAGATGAAAATGATTGATAAAAATATTGGAACTTCAGCTAGACGGTTCGAAAGGGACGGGCAGCTAAAAACCCTGCTCAAGATGCATAAAATCAAGATCCTTTACTTATTAGGAACACCGCCGGAAAAACTAAACAGGATCTATAGAAAAGTGAGATAATATGAACGCTTTAATACTGATGACGAGAATCCCTATACCGGGAAAAACAAAAACAAGATTAATGGATTTACTGACAGGCGATGAATGTGCACAATTGCACATGGCTTTCTTGAAGGATCTTTTAAACACTTTTACCGAGTTAAAGGATATCGATCTCTGTATGACTTATACGCCTGAAGATTCCTTGTTTATTCTTGAAAGTCTTATTCCGGGGTCGATGAGTTCCTTTCCACAAATGGGAGAGGATTTGGGTGAAAAGATGTTTAATGCTATAAATCAGGTTTTACTAAAGGGCTATAAAAAGGTTGTTTTAATTGGTTCAGACATACCAGATTTGTCAGCAAAGGATATCCAAACCTCTTTTCAATTATTGGATGAGTGCGATGTGGTATTAGGACCTACATATGATGGAGGATATTATCTGGTCGGAATGAAAAAGTCCCACGAAAAGATATTCTGTATCCCTCAAAAATGGGGCGAAAAATCAGTGTTGGAAACAACTGTTGATATTGGCAACGAGCAGAATTTAACCATTGGCCTAGGGCCGAAATATCGGGATATTGATACAAAAGAGGACCTATTCATATTTGAGAGAAGGAATAAAGACTCAAAAGCCGCTTATACAATGAAATGGATTCAGGAATGGAGAAGTAAATATGCTAAAAGACAGGTTACTAGAACTGATTAAAGAATACATTAATCATAAACAAAGATTAAGTCATTTTAAATTAAATAGAAATACTCAAGTCAGGTTTCTTGCTCAAGGCGAATATAATATAAACTTTCTTTTGGATTCTTCCCCAAATACATATGTTTTTAGAGTAAACACTGGCAGCCAAATGGAAAACAAAAACCAAATAAAGTATGAATATGATTCCATGAAATATCTGGAACCATCAGGCGTTACTCCAAAGGTATTTTTTCTTGACGATTCGTTATCCTTTTTTCCATATGGCATTCTGATCATGGAATTTCTCGAAGGGGAGCCACTCCAATATGAAAAGGATTTATCCAAAGCTGCTGCTATTTTTTCAAGTATCCATTCATTGGATGTTCAGAAGAATCACACTCATTTTAAAGTGGAGGACCGTATTTTTAGTGATCGTATTAAAGAAGGGGAAAGACTTCTTGCTAACATTTGGGAATGCCCGAATGTCAGCAGGGAGATCAAAAGCTTTTTTGATCGATTTTTGGACTGGACAAAGGTTAATAGAAGTAAGGAGCAATATTTTATTAATGAACCGTGGCAGGTTATCAATAATACCGAAGTGAATTCTCATAATTTTATTATAGGGAAGGAAAAATCCTACTTAATTGATTGGGAAAAACCAGTCATTTCTGACCCGGCTCAGGACTTAACGCATTTTATGGCCCCAACCACCACCTTGTGGAAAACAGATTATCTTCTTAGTAAAGAAGAAAAAGAACTTTTCTTTCAAACCTATATTGAAGGTTTAAAAGGTACGGATAAGAACATTCGCGAGAGAGTTCAGTTATATACTCCCTACCTATATTTAAGGGCTCTCGCATGGTGTGCCTATGCCTTCGTGGAGTATCATCATCCAAATAAAAAAATAAAGAACAAGGATACCTTTGAAAAGATAAAAACATTTTTGCAGGTGGACTTTATGAGGAAATTATGCAGCCCTTTTTGGCATTAATCTTTGAATCTGAAGAGGCTAAATAGGAAACATAGTTTGCCACGTCTTCTGGTTCTTGGGTGCGTCCTAATGCAATGCCTTCTGAAAACTTTTTAAAGGCTTCTCCCTTTTTCAATCCCATGTATTCCACCATGCCCGCATCAATTCGATCCCACATGCCTGTACCGACAATACCAGGGCAATAAGCATTTACTGTGATTTTATCTTGTGCAAACTCCTTGGCAGCAGCTTGGGTGAATGCACGAACAGAGAATTTTGTTGCCGAATAAGCAGCTAACATCGAATAGGCTTGATGACCTGCAATGCTGCAAGCGTTAATAATTTTTCCACCTGTTCCTTGTTGTTTCATTTGTTTGGCAGCAGCTTGGATGCCATATACTACGCCAAACACATTGACTTGGAAGATCTTCTCCAAATCAGATGGCTGGATATTTTCAATAGGTGCCACTTGTTCAATACCTGCATTATTAATAAAAACATCTACGCTTCCAAAATGATCAACAGCTGTTTTAACTAGTGCTTCTTGGTCTTCTGATTTGGATACATTTCCTACGAATGAAGCTACATTTATGTTCTGATCTTTAAATTCTTTAACAGTAGCATTAAGTACTTCTTCATTCATATCGCTTAATACGATTGCGAACCCATCATTAGCCAATCTTTTGGCAATCGCTTTACCAATTCCTTGACCTGCACCTGTGATAACTGCTGTTTTTTGGTTAGCCATTTTTATACATCTCCTTAATCTAGTTGTATTAAGTTAAATAATCTCGAATTCGAGATTCTCTAACTTAATATAATCGTAAACCATATCAAAACAATAATCAAATAATAGGGCTCTAATTAAAAAATGAATATTCAAATTGTTATTGGGTGCCAGAAGGAGATATAATGTTTTATATAATTAAAGAGAGGGAGAATTATGTCCACTAACATAAGACCCAGAAGAATAATTTTAGATTTAGCGGTAACTTTAGATGGTTTTATTGAAGGAAAAAATGGGGAAGTTGATTGGTGTATCATGGACTCTGAGATGGGCTTTGTTGATTTCTTGGATCAGATTGATACTATTTTATATGGAAGAAAAAGCTACGATTTATGGGGACAATTTTTTCCGGAAGTTGAAGGTACTGATACTGAAAAGGAAATGTGGGATTTAGTTCATAGAAAAGAAAAATATGTGTTCTCCAGAACGCAACAAGATACGAATGATAAAGCAATATTTATAAATGATAATATTCCTGAAGAAGTACATAAATTAAAAAGTAAGCCTGGTAAAGACATCTGGCTATATGGCGGGGCAAGTCTTATTACCACTTTTATCCGTTTAGGGCTTGTTGATGAATTTAGATTATCTGTTCACCCTGTTATTTTGGGAGAAGGAAAACCGTTGTTTATTGATATCAAAAACAGGTTGAACTTAAAATTAGTTAATACAAGAACCTTCTCCTCTGGTGTGGTGCAACTCATATATCATTTGAATGGGGAGTGATTGCATAGGGACAGGAACAGCAGTATCGGGCAGCAGTTAGCTGAATTAGAAAAAACTTGGAAAGTCCAAGCCGAATAAGGTTAAGGCTTGATCGCTATAACTCTTATCCGTTTACATAAAAACAATAAGGAGGAACTAATGTGACAAAGGGAAATAAGGATTTGACACGAGAACAACGCGATGAACTATTAAGAACTTTGAAAGCCCGTTTTAATAAAAACATGAACCGCCATATCGGCCTTGAATGGGCTAATGTACAAGCTAAGCTCGAAGCTAATACTGAAAAATTGTGGTCGCTCAAAGAAATGGAAGATACCGGTGGGGAACCGGATATTGTTGGCCTTGATGAAAAGACGGGCGAATACATTTTTTATGATTGTTCGGCGGAAAGCCCTAAAGGCCGCAGAAGTGTTTGTTACGACCGTGAAGCCTTGGAGTCAAGGAAAAAACACAAGCCGGAAACTAGCGCTATGGATATGGCAACCGCCATGGGCATTGAACTTTTAACGGAAGATCAATACCGGGAACTGCAGAAACTTGGGAATTTTGATTTGAAAACGTCGAGCTGGGTGCAAACTCCCGCTAATATTAGAAAACTCGGCGGGGCTATCTTTTGTGACCGTCGTTATGACACTGTCTTTGTATACCACAACGGAGCAGATTCCTACTATGCTGCCAGGGGGTTCCGTGGTTCGCTAAGGGTCTAAATATATCAGGGAGAGGAACAGATGAAATATCAAATTGTTGAAAAGATGATGACTTTATCCTGTTAGGGGTAATTTTATGGCAAAAGAAACAAAGGATAGCGGAAAGTTTTTCCGTTATGTCGGGGAATTTCTCATTTTCCTTTTAAATAAAGGAACTATTTTCCGCTATTCCTGTGTAACCACAAAGATTTTGGGGTCAAAGTACGTGTTAACGGAAGAAAATTCCGCTATTTCATCCAATTCTTTTGGTTTTTTAAGGTTAGCGGAAAACTTTTCCGTTATTTATTATGACTTTACAAAACACTTGAGAATATAGGCTTTTTATTTAACTGGACCATTCGTGATCTTTGTGAGTTTCGAATTAATGCCAAAGATCTTTGCGTTGACACCTGTTATTCCAAAACCACCTAATCTTTTCGTGTGCATATCAATATATTTTTCCGCTGTTTCTTTTGTTTCAAAAAGATAAATTCCCCCGGCTTCATTTGTTTCGGGACTTTCTGTCCAGATTTTCCATATTAGGCCATCCTCTTCATTGATACGCTTCGCTAAATCAGAAAAGGCCTCTGCCATTTCATCTCCGAATGGTCCATTCATTTTAAAATCCACTTGTAATACGTACGCCATTGTTTTTCTCCTTTATTATTTTGTCTTTGTAAAATAGGATTCCCCTAAAATTTCTTCCATTTGATAACGATTTGGTGAAAGCTCCCTTTCAACAAAAGCGTTCACTTCCGATTTTTCAACATCATACATTACTTCAATTTCCTTTGAAAATAGAAGTCTTTCTCTTTGAAGCAAGTTAGAGAGAGATGGTTGTTGTTTTGGTTGTAATTCTTCCAGATTTAGCACTTGTTTTAATCCGTCGACATAGGATTCAAACGGACGGCCACCAACGATTTTTACCCCTTTCTTTTCCTCATTGATCATGACAATCGTTGGGAAACCTCTAACCCCAAGGTCTCTGGCAAGGCTAAAATCCTCATTTAATAATTGTTGACCTACTGAATGTTCTTCTGCTTCATTTACAATAGATTCGCCATTAAGTCCAATTTGATTTACAATGTCAATCATGACTAATTTATCCGCTATATTTCGATTAAATACAAAAAGTTCTTCTCTTGCACGTCGTAAAAAATCATACGCTATTGCATCATCGTGATGTTTTTGAATGACTTTAAATACACGCGAGGGCGGGTAGGAGGACTGAACGGGATTATTAATCATGAGTGTCCCATCAATTGGCATGCGGGAGTATTCCCCGACTTCCCTCCAGTGCCCAGCGACGTCGGCTGGTTTATATATTCCGTTTGCAGGATCGATGGGTCCATCATGCCATTTTTCCAGCAAGCCCCCCATAACTGTATGAAAGGTAAAATAGTGCCCATACTGTTCTTTAAAACGACGAAGAACGGGTTCAATCGCCCAGCAATGAGAGCAAATGGGATCTGTCACGTAATAAACGTCAATGGATTTTTTGGGTTGATTAAAATCAATCATCTCTATCTCTTCTCCTCCAGAAACCCCACATACACCAGTTTCTAAATCACAAATCATATTATTTTTGTTCGTCAATTTAATTTCCTCATTTCTATTTATTATCAAGATTAGAATTAAATTATTTTCTAATTGTTTTTAATGCAGTAGACCAAGCAACGACTTCATTCAACATTGTTTGAACAGTTTCTTCATGAAATGGTGCAGGTTTAGAGATTAATATCTATCAACTCAAACTCAGCATCCGCTCTATTGTCTGCGATTGATTTCACCCATTCTGCAACTTGTATATTTACTCTTGAATCTCTTGTACTCCCAGTAATAATACCGATTTTAACCATATTTATTCCTCCTAAAATTGTTTTAACAAAACGTGTTATTTTCGCTTTACTTTTCAAAGAGGCAATGTATACTTATTTGCTTTACAATTGAATTTTAGGCCATAATGAAAATGATCAACACCAATAGTTCTGTGGATTTGTCGTTTATACAACACATTTAAGAAATTGTTTAAAAAGTAGGGGTGGTAACAAAATGACTGAAACAAAGATTGATCCTCGAATTCAACGTACTCGAAAACTAATTATGGAGTCCTTTATTGAACTTTCAGGTAAAAAGGAATTCAAGGATATTACCGTTAAGGATATAACGACAGAAGCAATGATCAATCGTGCAACATTCTATTACCATTTTGAAGATATATATGACTTACTAGAAAAGGTATTGTCAGAGGTACTATTGATCAATCTGAATGGTAATGTCTACGAGAAAAGCGAGTTAAATGAAGATTCCATTATTGGTATATTTATAGCCATTACCAACTTCCAAAAATCTTTGTCTACTCGTTGTCATAGAGGTTACGAAGATACCATTGCCCGTATTATTAGGGAACAGCTGGAAGTTATTTTTTATAAAATGTTGAAAAAACAAAACTCAACGGAAGCGGATGAATCTTTAAAAATTGCAGCTGTTATTTTAAGCTGGGGAATTTACGGTGCATCAGTAGAATGGAGAAGAAATAGTCAAAATCTATCACCGGAGGAATTTATCAAATTGGCCATTCCTTATAGTATTTCTGGGATTATTGGTTGACTATGTTGTTCGTTACCATTTCACTAGCATTTCTGCTTTCAACGGTTGTATCTGTTCGAATATTAAAAAAGGAAAACAAAAAATGGTTAAGCTTGTTATCAGCATTTCTTTCAAATACGTTGTTTTTATCTGCAGCTACATGGGTTTTATATCGTTTGAATGATGAAGCAAAAATATTTGGGTTTGGGCAGTCAGGTCTTTATGGCTTGATTTTTGCTATTCCCATTATCACTTGGATTAACTTTTTAATTCTTTCATTTTTAAAAAAAGGTGAATAAAAGCAGGCGTGTTATGTGTAAATTGTTGATAATTATAGAATAACTGTGGAGCGTGTGTGAGTAAACTGTGGATAACATTGATTTGGTTGTAGGTAGCATAAATGATTTAAGGGACGTATATCAACAATTGATACAAGACTTCGCTGTGGATGAATTGAAAAGTTATGCACAGCTTGAGTTCTTAATGACCGGAAAGAGTTACAAATTGCTGTTAGCAAAAGACAGACTCATAGATGAGACCATTGGATATGCCTTTATATATGAGCTGCAACAAATAAAAGCGATTTGGCTTGATTATATGGCAATCATTGGAAGGTTCCGAAATGAAGGCTATGGGACAACTTTGTTTAATAAAGTTGTTCAGTATAATCAAGATGGACTCGGTTTATTTGTTGAGGTTGAAATTCCTACAGATGGACCCGAAAAGGAAAATCAATTAAGAAGAATCAACTTTTACGAAAGACTTGGGGCTAAACGCCTACATATCCCCTATGAATTCCCGGCGAATCATGGCGGATTTCCCATGTACCTTTATTTTAAACCTCATGTCCAGGTTTTACTTAAGAAACAGATTCAAGAATCAATCGCTGAGGTGTTTGAGAATATCCATACGGATGTAAGAAACAGGGATCAAATACTAAAGAGCTTTTTGCCAACTGTGGAAGATGAGTATTTTAATTAATTATTTCTGTCGTCCGTGGCACCTGAGCGTCAGCCTTATAGTTAACCACCGACAAGAGTATTTTCCGATCCTTTAGTATACGGCAGTGAGGATCAACATTTACCTAAATCTAAGTTTTTCCGCAGAAAACCTAAAGCAGATAGGCAACCAGGCGAGTATAGTAAATAAAGGAGAAAATTTTGAAGGAGATAAATTGAAATGAACCCACAACAGTTTATTGACATCATTGCTCCTATTGCTGTTTTGCTGCGAAAAGAAGGTTCACCTATTTTCCCTAGTGTACGAATTGCACAGGCAGCGCTTGAAACAGGTTGGAAAATACCTGATTCCAATAATCTAGTCGGCAGGAAAATCGGCAACGGTCAGACGAACCCTTATTGGCATGGTAGATATATAATGAAGGATACATGGGAGATGTACGATGATAAACGTACTAATATAGGAGCAGCATTCCGTGTATACGATACCATAGAGGACTGTTTTCGTGATCAAGACCTTCTGTTCGATACCGAACGATTTAAGCAAGTGAAGGAAGCCACTACTCCGGAAGATCAAGCGGTAGCGCTATATAAGAGTGGTTATGCGACGGATCCGGCATACCACCAAAAAATTATAAATTTGATTAGAAACTTCAACCTGAAAGACTACGACAAGCGGAGTGAAGATTATATGTTAAAAGTTGAGGATGCAAACAAGATTATTGATTTTTTGAAAGCGGGTTGGAAGGTGACTGAACAGTATCCTGAAGCACGAAAAGAATTCAATCGACTTGCCAACGAGTTGCGTAAGGCGTCAGGCCAAGAACCGCAATAGTTTTATAAACAATTAAAAAAAGCTGTTATCCTTTAATTAAGGAAAACAGCTTTTTTTGTATGGTGGAGCCCTAAAGGACTTCTAATTCCAATCCAACAAGAAATACTTGGTGGAGCTGAACGGGATCGAACCGATGACCTCCTGCTTGCAAGGCAGGCGCTCTCCCAACTGAGCTACAGCCCCATACTATGGTGGTACTACTTAATACTTTGGAGTCCTTTCGAGATCCCAACAAGAATGATTATAACTTGGACTACAAAAAAGAACAAAGGTCATTTGCTGGAAGAATAACTAAAGAATAACGGAAAAGTTCTCCGTTATGAAGGAGATGTGCTCATTTTTCTCTTGAATAACGGAATATTTTTCCGCTAATTCTGTGTAAACACTAAAGTTTGGTCCGGAAAGTATAGGTTAACGGAAAAAAGTTCCGTTATTTATTCAGATTTGAGAACTCTCAAGAGCAATGTGGATAGTTTGTTAATTAGAAAAGTAAATTGTGGGCTAAATGTTAATAAACTGTGGGTAAAAGCAAGGAACCAGGTGATAAAGTCTCCCTTCACTTGATTCCTTTTTATATGAGTTACGTTCCCAGCAACATAGTTCCTTTTTCTTTAAAATTCATATGCCAAGAAAAGGCCTTCTCCAGTACATGTGGGGTCTGACCTTGACGTTCAAAAGCTTCTTTCACGTATTGGTACATTTGTGGCCGATATTGAGGGTGCATACAGTTTTCGATGATTTGGTACACTCGTTCTCTAGGTGCTAGTCCCCGAAGATCGACGTAGCCTTGTTCTGTGACTAATATATCTACATCATGTTCTGTATGATCCACATGGGAAACAAAAGGTACGATACTAGAGATTTTCCCACCTTTTGCCGTTGATTTGGTGACAAATACAGCGATCTTTGAGTTTCTGGCGAAATCACCGGATCCCCCGATCCCATTCATCATATGTGTTCCTAACACATGGGTCGAGTTGATGTTACCATAGATATCAGCCTCAAGAGCTGTATTAATACAAATAATCCCTAATCGGCGAATAATTCCAGGATGGTTTGAGATCTCTTGGGGGCGTAAAATGATTCGATCTTTGTACCGGTCAAAGTTCTCATATACCTCTTTGTCTTTTTCCGCCGATAATGTAATAGAACTTGCGGAAGCATAAAGCGCTTTGCCCGAGTCGAGCAAATCAAAAACCGAATCTTGCAGCACCTCTGAATAAATTTCAAGCTCTTCAAACTCCGAATCAATCAAGCCCCCTAAAACCGCATTGGCAATCGTCCCGATTCCAGCTTGGAGTGGTGCTAGTTTCTTTGTTAATCGGCCCTTTTTGATTTCTTCCCGAAAAAAAGAGATGAGATGGTTGGCCATTTGTTTGGTTTCTTCATCCGGTGGCGCGATCGTAGACGGCGAATCGGTGCGATCAGTAAGAACAACACCACGTATTTTTTCAAAGGGGACGGGGATTCCAATGGTGCCTAAGCGCTGATTTCCACGTAGGATAGGAATGGGCTGCCGACCTTCGTGTTTTCCAACACTATAAATATCATGAACGCCTTCAAGGGACAATGGCTGCTTCATGTTTAATTCAATAATGACCTCTTTGGCATATTCAATAAAAATGCTGGAATTCCCCACAGATGTCGTGGGAATGATGAGGCCGTCTTCGGTTACCGCAACTGCTTCCACAATGGCAAAATCAATCGGAGGAAAAACGCCATCCCGTATGTATTCGGCGGTCATCGACAAATGTTGGTCTACAAAGAGAATTTCCCCTTCA
>Ga0180216_1000320_pt1 | contig 53076 bp, 49 predicted proteins | sample eDN3rd37CBELigMG_FD_128879 | JGI IMG/M metagenome (GOLD analysis project Ga0180216, IMG submission 128879) | Enriched Miracle-Growth compost microbial communities from Emeryville, California, USA - eDNA 3rd pass 37_C BE-Lig MG (version 2)... ...
AAAGCTGGCGCCGCGCGACAGCCTGGCCTCCGTTTCGACCAATGCCGTGGGATATGCGGCCGCAGCGCGCGCGACACGGCAGGCGGCGGGAGCGGTGCGCACATTGCTGGCGACCGGGCTCACCACGGCCGGCGCGCTCGGCGCGTCGCGCGATCCATGGAAGGCCGTCGCCCATGTCGGCACCGACCGCGAAGCAGCCGTCGGTGCCTGGCTCTACTTCAATGCCCTTGGCTGGGAATGGCCGACCGGCACGCATGTGCAGGACCCGCTTTCGGTGCGCATGATGAGCCAGGTCTTCGCCACGGCATTCGAGAGCCTGCTGGTTGTCGGGCGCACCATCGTGGCCGCGACGGGTCGGACCGACGACAATCCGGTGGTTGCCGGCGGGCAAGTCCTCACCTCCGGCGGCTCGCTGCCGCTCGATGTCACCGTGTTCCTGCAGACCGCGCAACTGGCGCTGGCGCATGTGGCGCGCAATTCCTTCAACCGCTGCGTGCTGCTCGGCAATGGCGGGCGGCGCAATTTGCCGATCAACCTGGTTGCGCCCGGTGCCATCGCCACGGGCTTCGGGCCGATCATCAAACTGGCCGGGGAACTGTTCGTGCGCGCGCTGTCCCTCTCGAACGCGATTTCGGCGCAGTCGCTGGTGGTCGCCAATGGTCTTGAGGACGAAGCGGCCTTCCTGCCGCTGGTGGTCGAGCGCTTCGAGCGCCAGGTCTCGACCCTGCGGCGCCTTGCAGCGCTCGAGGGATTGCTTGCTGCCCAGGCCATGGATCTCTCCGATGATCGGCCCGGCAACGTTCCGGGGATGATCTACGACCTCGTGCGCGACCACGCCGCCTTCTACGAGCAGGACCGGCCGCTCTCGAGTGAGGTCGAGGCGATCGAAGAGGCACTCTGTTCCGAAGAGTTCGTGTGCGAACTGATTTCCCACTCCGCGCTCGTCGACGTGGACGAATATTTTGCATTGGGGCCCGTGCATTAGGGCAAAAGGCTCTGGCCACATTCTGTCAGTGCGCTAGGGTAGGCAGAGCCGATTGTTCAATCGGTCCAGACAGGGAGAGACACATGCGTCTTACGACCAAAATCCTGAGCGCGGTCGCCGCGTTCGCCATGACCGCCACTGCCGCGCAGGCTCAGGTGGTCGTTTCCTCCAAGATCGACACCGAGGGTGGTGTGCTGGGAAACATCATCCTGCAAGTGCTCGAAGCCAACGACATTCCGGTCGAGAACCGCATTCAGCTCGGCGCCACGCCGATCGTGCGCGAGGCGATCACCGCCGGCGAAATCGACATCTATCCCGAATATACCGGCAATGGCGCATTCTTCTTCGACCGCGCTGACGAGCCGATCTGGAACGACGCGCAAACGGCCTATGAGGAAGTCAAGAAGCTCGACTACGAGGCCAACCAGATCGTGTGGCTGACGCCTTCACCGGCCAACAACACATGGGCCATCGCCCTGCGCCAGGATGTTGCAGAGGCAAATGACCTGACCACCCTCACCCAATTCGGCGAGTATGTCGCCAATGGCGGCGAGGTGAAGCTTGCCGCATCGTCCGAGTTCGTGAACTCACCGCCGGCGCTCCCCAAATTCCAGGAGGTCTATGGGTTCGAACTGACCCCGGACCAGCTCATTACCCTTTCGGGCGGTGACACGGCGGCAACCATCGCCGCGGCCGCCCAGCAGACCAATGGCGCCAATGCGGCCATGGTCTATGGCACCGACGGGGGCATCGCGCCCTCCGGCCTCGTCGTCCTCGAAGACGACAAGGGCGTGCAGCCGGTCTATCAGCCCGCGCCGATCATCCGCGAGGAAGTGCTCAACGAATATCCGCAGATCGAGGAGTTGCTCGCACCCGTGTTCGAGGCGCTCACTCTCGAGACGCTGCAGGAGCTCAACGGGCGCGTGCAGGTCGGCGGTGAAGCCGCATCGGCGGTGGCCGAGGACTTCCTGACCAGCAACGGGTTCCTGAGCTAGGGCCTTCGAGGAGGGGGAGGAATCACCCCTTCCTCACCTCCCCCATCATGGGGGAGGTGGGTCGCGGTGGATGTGAGACGTTCGTGCACCGACCTCGCTTCCGGCAACGAGCGCGCCACTTGCTCGATGCCACCCTCCCCCTTGTGGGGAGGGCCAGGGAGGGGGTGCTACACTTCCGGCACTCAGGCCTTTCGGGGGCACGATGACGACAGCAGAAACAGCCAGCGCCTCGCGGCCCGCGCTCACGATCGACAAGCTCGGTGTGCTGATCGCGCTGATCGCGGTGGCGGGGGCGCTGATGCCGTTCGCCATCTTCAGGGCCAACCGCATCGTGCTCGGCGAGGCGCGCAGCCTCATCGAAGCGCTGCCGGCATTTGCCTCGGGCTTTCTTATCGGCATCACCCTGGTGGGCGTCGCCGCGGCGCTCGTCAGGGTCAACATATATGGCAAGCTCGTCGTCGGCTTTGCGGTGCTGGCCACGCTTTTCGTCTTCATCGGACAAAGCGCGACCTATCTGACGCCGCCCGACAACAGCTTTGCGCGCGTTTCACCGGGAGCTGGGTTCTGGCTGTTGACCTTTGCCTTTGCGTTGATGGTCACCGATGCGCTGACGCGGCTGAAATTCGGGCCCTGGCTGCGCATCGCCATTCTGGCTGGGGTGGCGCTGGTGCTTGCGGCGCTGCTCTGGAGCGGCGCCTGGAACGATCTCTCGATCCTCAAGGAATATGCAAACCGCGCCGCCGTCTTCTGGCAGGAGGCGCGGGTGCACCTGATGCTCGCCTTCGGGTCCGTCGCCATCGCGACTGTTGTCGGGGTGCCGGTGGGCATCGTGTGCTATCGCGTCGCGCCATTGCGCGCGGGCGTGCTCAATGTCCTCAACATCGTGCAGACCATTCCATCGATCGCGCTTTTCGGCCTGCTGATCGCGCCGTTGGCGTGGATCGCGGCCAATGTGCCGGGCGCCGCGGCGATCGGCATTTCCGGCATCGGCTTTGCCCCGGCAATGGTGGCGCTCTTTGCCTATTCGCTGCTGCCCATCGTCGCCAACACTGTGGTGGGGCTGGAGAATGTGCCCGAAACGGCCAATGAGGCGGCCAAGGGCATGGGCATGACCGACATGCAGAGATTGCTCGGTGTCGAGATGCCGCTCGCCTTTCCCGTGATCCTTACCGGCATCCGCATCGTGCTGGTGCAGAATATCGGGCTGGCGACGATTGCCGCGCTGATCGGCGGGGGCGGGTTCGGGGTATTCGTGTTCCAGGGGATCGGGCAGACGGCAATGGACCTGGTGCTGCTGGGGGCAGTGCCGACTGTGGCGCTGGCGTTTGCCGCCGCGGTGGTACTCGATGCAGTGGTCGAGATGGTGAGCGTGGGGGGCGGGAAATGACGGGAACGGACGCTATGGCTTGGCGAGCGCCGGAGTTTTCCGCATGATCGAAATTCAGGAGCTCACCAAGGTCTATGGCGAGACGACCGTCGTCGATCATGTCTCGCTGACGGTCGAGGCCGGCGAGATCAGCGTCGTCGTCGGCACCTCCGGGTCGGGCAAGACGACGCTGATGCGCATGATCAACCGGCTGGTGGAGCCGACCTCGGGCCAGGTGCTGATCGACGGGAAGGATACGCGCGAGGTGCCTGCCTATGAACTGCGCCGCCGCATCGGCTATGCGATCCAGGGGCATGGCCTGTTTCCGCACCGCACGGTTGCCCAGAACATCGGCACGGTCCCCAAGCTTCTCGGCTGGGACAGAGCGCGCACCGACAGGCGCGTCGATGAGTTGCTGACGCTCTTTCAGCTCGATCCGGGCCAGTTTCGGGACCGCCTGCCAACCGAGCTTTCGGGCGGACAGCAGCAGCGCGTCGGCGTTGCGCGGGCGCTGGCGGCCGAGCCGAACATATTGCTCATGGACGAGCCGTTCGGGGCGCTCGATCCGGTGATCCGCGCCAAAGCGCAGGACGATCTGCTGGCAATACAACGCCGCTTCGGCACCACCATCGTGCTGGTGACGCACGACATGGAGGAGGCCATACATCTGGGCAACAAGATCGCGGTGATGGATGCGGGCGAGTTGCTGCAATATGCAACGCCCGAAGAGATCATCGCCAATCCGGCTACCGATTTTGTCGCCGAACTGCTGGGCGGCGACAGGCCGTTCCGGCTGCTTTCACTGGAAAAGGTGGGCGATCACATCGAGCCGGGCGAGGCGCCGGGCGAGGCGATCGACGCTCAGAGCAATCTGAGGGAGGCCTATGCCGAGTGCCTGTGGAGCGGGCGCGAGGCGTTGCCGGTGGCAGAGAACGGGAAGCTGGTCGGGCGCATCACGCGCGAGGCGCTGGCCCGGCAGGCGGCGAGGCCGTAATGAGCATCGGGCTCGCCATCAGGCTGATCGTGCTGGCGCTGCTGGTGGCGTTCCTCGTCAGTCCGCAGAGCTTTGCCTTCGTGTTCGCGCCGCTGGCGACAGGCCGCCAGCCGGTGATCTACAATCAGGGGAGCCTGCTGGATCTCACGCTCAACCATCTGATGATCGTTGCCATCGCGACGGCATTGGCGACGGCATTGGCTGTCGGGCTCGCGATATTGGTGACGCGCCCGTTCGGGGCCGAGTTCCTGCCGCTTTCGCGCAGCCTCGCCAATGTCGGCCAGACATTTCCGCCGGTGGCCGTGCTGGCGCTGGCGGTGCCGGTCCTCGGCTTCGGGACGGGGCCGACGCTGGTGGCGCTGTTTCTCTACGGATTGCTGCCGATCTTCGAGAACACGCTGACCGGGCTCACCAACCTGCCGCCGACGGTCACCGAGGCGGCGCGCGGCATGGGCATGACCGGCTGGCAGCGGTTGACGCGGGTGGAATTGCCCCTGGCACTGCCGGTGATCCTCGCGGGCGTGCGGCTTTCGACAGTGATCTCGCTGGCGACGGCGACCATCGGCTCGACGGTGGCGGCGCGCACGCTCGGCGAGGTGATCATTGCCGGGCTCCTCTCGAACAACACCAGTTTCGTGCTGCAGGGCGGATTGATCGTCGGCGTGCTGGCGGTGTTGATCTATGATGGGCTCTCGGCGGTGGAGCGGATGCTTTCCCGGCGGACGGGGCAGGGGAGGGTTACGGCATGAGCCCCGCGGGTGCCGGAGTACCCCCCTCCTGGCCTCCCCCGCAAAGGGGGGAGGTGGGTGCAGAGCTTTTGGCGGAATGGTGCCCCGGCCACTGGAAGGAACCCGACTGATGGATAGCGGCCATGGCTGATTTCGACCTCGCGATTTCCGGCACGGTGGTGCTGCCCGACCGGGTGATCGAGGGCGGGCATGTCGCCGTGCGCGATGGCAAGATCGCGGCGGTTGGCGAGGGTCCGGCGCCAGAGGCGCGAGAGCGGCACGAACTGGGCGAGGCGCTGATCCTGCCCGGCGCCATCGATGCGCAGGTGCACTCGCTCTCGCAGAAGGACCAGGAGGATTTCATCTGGTCGACGCGCTCGGCCGCCGCCGGCGGCGTCACCACCATCGTCGACATGCCCTATGACGAGGGCAATCTGGTGTGCTCGGCGCAGGCCGTACACAGCAAGATAGAGCATGGCGAGGGGCAGGCGCGCGTCGATTTCGCGCTTTACGGCACCATTGATCCCGAAGAGGGCGCCGCGCGCATTGCCGAGATGGCCGAGGCAGGCGTTGCAGCGTTCAAGTTCTCGACCTTCGGTACTGATCCCAAGCGTTTCCCGCGCATCGCGCCAGCGCTTCTCCAGGAGTGCTTTACGGCTGTCGCAGAGACGGGACTGACGGCGGGCGTCCATAACGAGGACGAAGAGGTGGTGCGCGCGGCAATGGCCAGGGTGAAGGCCGCGGGGATCACCGACTACCGTGCCTATGGGCTGAGCCGCCCGCCACTGGCAGAACTGCTGGCGAGCCTGCAGATCTACGAAACGGGTGCACTGACCGGGTGCCCGGCCCATGTCGTCCATTGTTCGCTCGCGCGCGGCTATGAGATCGCCAGGCGGTATCGCCAGGAGGGATATCGGGCGACGATCGAATGCTGCATTCATTATCTGACGCTCGATGAGGAAAATGACGTCCGGCGGCTGGGCGGCAAGGCCAAGATCAATCCGCCGGTCCGTCCGCGCGCTGAGGTTGAAAAGCTTTGGGAGCATGTGCGGGCCGGCAATGTCACGCTGGTCTCGACCGACCATGTGAGCTGGTCAGAGGATCGCAAGACCGATCCGGACATGCTCGCCAACGCCTCGGGCGTGCCGGGGCTCGAGGTCATGGTGCCGCTCTTCGTCAAAGGGGCACTCGAGCGCAATGTCGGGCTCCACTGGGCGGCACTGCTGATGGCCCATAACCCGGCGCGGCACTTCCGTATCGACGACACCAAGGGGGCGCTGACGGTTGGGCGCGACGCCGACATCACCGTCCTGGTCAAGCGCCCCAGGGTCTATGATGCGGCCGTGAGCGGGCACAATGTCGTGGGCTGGAGCCCGTATAATGGCATCGAGCTGCCCTGGACCGTGGATGCAACGTGGCTGCGCGGGCAGTTGGTGTTCGACGGGACTGATGTGTTGGCAGAGCCGGGGAATGGGCGGTTCGTGCGGCCGGGGGTGGGATGATGGTTTCGAGCGTGTTGATGGATACCCCCACCCTTGTTCCCTCCCCACAAGGGGGAGGGAGACCCTCTCGGTCGACCGTAGAAATCAGGGGCTCCGAGCCTGCGGCTCTTTCGCCTCCCTCCCCCTTGTGGGGAGGGATCGAGGGTGGGGGTTACTGGTCATGACCCGGAATCTCGTCACAAACCCCAACCGCATTGCCGAGGATATCGATGCCCTCGCCGCGATCACCGAGGAGGATCGGCCTTATACGCGCCGGGCGTTCACGCCGATCTTTCTCAAGGGCCGCGAGTGGCTGCAAGCGCGGTTCGAGGCGGCGGGGCTCGACACCTATGTCGATGCGGCGGGCAATTTGATCGGACGGCGCGCGGGGCGTGGCGACGGGATCGGCACGATCATGCTGGGTTCGCATTCCGACACGGTACCGGATGGCGGGCGCTATGACGGGATTGCCGGGGTCATCGCGGCGCTGGAGGTGGCGCGCTCGCTCAACGAGCAGGGCGTGGAACTGGACCATGATCTGGAGATCGTCGATTTCCTCGCTGAGGAAGTTTCGATCTTCGGCGTTTCCTGCATCGGCAGCCGGGGACTGAGCGGTCAGCGGCCCGAGGAGTGGCTTTCGCGCGAGGCCGAAGGCGTCACGCTGCGGCAGGCCATCAAGGAAGTCGGTGGCAGTCCGGGAGCGCTGCTGACCCGCAACGACATTGTGGCGTTCCTTGAACTGCATATCGAGCAGGGGCCGGTGCTGGAGAGCGAAGAGATCGACATTGGCGTGGTAACGGCGATAGCCGGCATCACGCGTATCGAGATCGAGGTCGAGGGGCGGGCGGACCATGCGGGAACGACGCCGATGGACGCCCGCAAGGATGCGCTGACGGCGGCGAGCTGGATCGTGCTCGCTGTCGAACGTTTTGCCCAGGAACTCGCCAGGGGCGAGGCGCACTTTGCCGCGACGGTAGGTGAGTTCCGAATGGAACCGAACGCGGCAAATGTGGTGCCGGCGCGGGTGCGAATGCTGATCGATGCACGCGCGGAACGGCGCGAGGATATGGAGCGGTTCATTTCCGAGCTGACAATGGGGCTCGAAGGTATCGGCGTTCAGACCGGACTGACGGTGCAGCCGCCAAGGATCGTTTCGGACAATCCGCCGACGCCCTGCGATGCCGGTCTGCTGAGCGTGCTCGACGCAGCCTGCGAGAGTGCCGGCGCGCGGCACAGGCGCATGGCCTCGGGCGCGGGACATGACACGGCCTGGATGGCGCGGGTAACGAAAGCAGCGATGATCTTCGTGCCCTGCGAGGGTGGGCGCAGCCATACGCCACAAGAGCTGGCCAAGACCGAGGATATCGCGCTCGGCGCTGCTGTTCTGCTCGAAGCGGTGCAGCGGCTCGACAAGGATTTGCAGGAGACGCATTGAATGGGGCGCATACTGACCGAAAAGGATGTCGAGGCCGCGGTGAAGGGTGGCTCTGTCTATGCCGCAGGCGGAGGCGGCTGGGCTGACCATGGACGCATGCTGGGCTATGCGGCCGTCTCGATCGGCAAGCCGGAACTGGTTTCGGTCGATGAGATGGAGCCGGATGACTGGATCGCGACCGCCGCCGCCATCGGCGCGCCGGCCTCGACAACGCCCTGGGAGATGCGCGGGGTCGACTATATCAAGGCCGTGCAGCTGTTGCAGGACGCATTGGGCGAGCCGCTTGCCGGGCTGATGATCGGGCAGAATGGCAAGAGCTCGACGCTGAATGGCTGGCTGCCCTCGGCGGTGCTCGGCACCAAGGTCGTGGATGCCGTGGGCGACGTTCGCGCTCATCCCACCGGGGACATGGGCTCGATCGGATTGGCAGGCTCGCCCGAGCCGATGATCCAGACGGCGGTCGGCGGCAATCGCGACGAAAACCGCTATATCGAACTGGTGACGCGCGGCGCCACCGCAAAGGTGTCACCGATCCTGCGCACCGCTTCGGACATGTCGGGCGGCTTCATCGCCAGCTGCCGCAATCCGGTGCGGGCCAGCTATGTCAGGGAGCATGCGGCGCTCGGCGGTATTTCGCTGGCGCTGAAACTCGGGGAGGCGATCATCGCCGCCGAGGGCAAGGGGCCGGGCAAGGTGCTCGACGCCATTGTCGAGATGACGGGCGGCACGATCCTGGTGCGCGGCACGGTGACGGCCAAGGACGTGGTCTATACCCCCGAAGCATTCGATATCGGCACCATCACGGTGGGCGTTGGCGACGATGCGGCAACGCTGCATGTGATGAACGAATATATGGCGGTGGAGGGTAATGACGGCACACGGCTGGCGACGTTTCCGGACGTGATCACGACGCTCGATGCGGCGGGGCAACCGCTCAGCGTTGGGCAGGTGCGGGTGGGAATGGATGTGTTCATCCTGCATGTGCCCAAGACCATCATCCCGTTGTCGTCGAGCGTGTTGGACCCGGCGGTTTATCCGCATGTGGAGAAGTCGATGGGGATCGAACTGGCGCGGTATGCGCTGGAGGGTGTGACGGCGAAAGAGTAGTGCCACGCCCCCGTGGTTCGAGGGTCGCTACGCTCCCGCCTCACCATGAGGGCTACTGGAAGACCGCTCATTCTGTGCTTCTCGCCGAGAGGTAAAGTGGCGAATTCAAGGAACCAACATCATGCCCACACCAAACCCGCGCCATCCGAACTTTCCCATTCCCGGGGGCAGCGAATTGCGTGCCAGGGGGTGGCGGCAGGAGGCGTTGCTGCGGCTGCTGGAGAATGTGCTCAGCGTCGGGGAGGACCCGGAGAACCTCGTCGTCTATGCGGCGCTTGGCAAGGCGGCGCGCAATTGGGCGAGCCATGATGCGATCGTTGATGCGCTCAGGACCATGGACGAGGACCAGACGCTGATCATCCAGTCGGGCAAACCGATCGGCTTGCTCAAGACGCATGCCAGGGCGCCGCTGGTGATCATGGCCAATTGCAACATCGTCGGGCAGTGGGCCAAGGCCGAGGTGTTCTACGAGCTCGAGAAAAAGGGCCTGATCTGCTGGGGTGGACTGACGGCGGGTGCTTGGCAATATATCGGCTCGCAGGGGGTGATCCAGGGCACCTACGAGATCTTCATGCGCATCGCCGAGAACCGGTTCGGCGGCGATCTCGCCGGGCGGTTCATCCTGACGGCCGGGCTTGGCGGCATGGGCGGTTCGCAGCCGCTTGCCGGCACGATGGCAGGGGCGGCGATCCTCTGCGTCGAGGTCGACCCGGAGCGGGCGAGAAAGCGCCAGGAGATCGGCTATCTGCAGGAGATCGCGCCCGACCTCGATACGGCGCTGGCGATGATCGATGCGGCGGTGAAAGAGAAGCGCGCGCTTTCGGTCGGGCTGGTCGGCAATGCGGCTGAAGTTTATCCCGAAATCGTGCGGCGTGGGGTGGTGCCCGATATCGTGACCGACCAGACCTCGGCGCACGACCTCGTCTATGGCTATGTGCCCAAGGGCTATTCGCTCGAACGCGTGCGCGAATTGCGCAAGAGCGATCCGGACAAGCTGATGGCGGCCAGCCTCGCCTCGATCGTCGAGCATGTGCAGGCAATGCTGGCGTTCCAGCAGAAGGGCGCCGAGGTGTTCGACAATGGCAATTTGATCCGCACGCAGGCCAGGGATGGCGGCGTCGGGAACGCCTTCGACATCCGTATCTTCACCGAGGCTTATCTGCGGCCGTTGTTCGCCCGCGCCATCGGGCCGTTCCGCTGGATGGCGCAATCGGGCGATGCCGAGGACATTCGCAAGATCGATGAGCGCGTGGTGCAGATGTTTCCCGACAATCGCATCGTCACCAACTGGATCCAGCTGGCGCGGCGGCATGTGCCGTTCGAGGGGCTGCCGGCGAGGATCGCATGGCTCGGGCATGGCGAGCGCACGGAACTGGCGCTTGCCGTCAACGAGATGGTGAAGAAGGGGGAACTGGCGGGGCCGGTGACCTTCAGCCGCGACCATCTCGATGCCGGCGCTATGGCGCATCCCAACATCATGACCGAGCGCATGAAGGACGGATCGGACGCGATCGCCGACTGGCCGATCCTCGATGCCATGCTGCTGTGCTCGTCGATGGCCGACCTCGTCGTGGTGCATTCGGGTGGCGGCGGTTATGCCGGGTACATGACCTCGGCGGGGGTGACGGTGGTCGCGGATGGCACCGATGCAGCGGCGGAGCGGCTGCGTCATGCGCTGACCAATGACACGGCGCTCGGCGTGATGCGCTATGCCGATGCGGGATACGACGAGAGCCGCGACGAGGTGGCGAGGAAGGGGATCGGGTATCTTGCGATCTAAGGCGCTGGTATGAGCTTTGTGCCTGGGGTGAGATCGCAACCCCTCACCCTGGTTTTCTGCTGAACGCAGAAAATCTGTCCCTCTCCCACAAGGGGCGAGGGGTGGCCGTGCCATATGCGATAGCCCTCAAGGGGAGAGGGGGGCGGCGGTGAGGCGGTGGGCTTCGACGATCAGGCGGATTTCGGCGCGGCAGGAGCCGCAATTGGTTCCCGCGTAAGTGAGGGCGCTGACCGCCTCGACGCTGTTGCAGCCGGATTTGGTGACGGCGTCGATGATGGTGTTGGCGCCCACATTCATGCATGAGCAGACGATTGCCCCCTGGTCGGGCATATCCGAGCCGGGGCGGCCGGCGAGCAGGGCGGGGCCATTTACCGTTTCGGCCTGGAGTTGCGAGACGACCCATTGGCGCGAAACGGGCACCGGGTCGGGGGCGAGGAAGAGCGCGAAATCGAGGCGGCCGTCGATGGTGGCGCAATAGCTGGCGCGGCCGGTTTGGCGGTCGGATACGGCAGCGAACGGGACCAGCCCGAAGGTCTCGCGGACAAAGGCATCCCAATTGGCGGGTTCGGAAAAGAAGCCGAGTTCGCCGCGCCAGCCGCCGGGAGCGGGGGCGACGGCCCAGTAATCGGCGGAAATTCTAGGGCGCTGGCGCGAGACGAAAAAGCCGTAGATGCGGGTGTTTACCGGGGCGATATTGACCCGCGCCATCTTGAGGGCGGGCTGGCCGGATACGGGATCGGTCTTGCCCGTGACGAGGGTATCGACGCGCCCGTTCGAGGTGAACTGGTCGGTCCAATGCATGGGCACGAACACCTGTCCGCGTTGCTGACGGTCGGTGACGAGAGCGCGCGCGAGGGCGCTGCCGTGGCGGTTTTCGAGACGCACGAGACTGGCGCGATGGATGGAAAGGGCCTCGGCGTCGGCGGGGTGGATCTCGACGAAGGGTTCGGCGAGATGCGCGGAAAGCCGGGCGGCTTTGCCGGTGCGGGTCATGGTGTGCCAGTGGTCGCGCACACGGCCGGTGTTGAGGACGAACTGGCCGGGATCGGGGGTGATCGGCGGAGGCGGTTGTACGGCGACGAAACGCGCCTTGCGGTCGGGGGTGAAGTAGTGGCCGTCGGCAAAGAGGCGGGGCGTGCCGGCGCGGTGGACAGGCCATTGAACGGGGGTCAGGGCCTCGTAATCGACGTCGATGAGGCCGGAAAGGTCGAAATCGCGCGCGCCATCGTTCTCGAAGGCGCTTAGCGCTACGTGCTCGGCGAAAATGTCGGCGGGGGTGGAAAATGCAAAGCCGTCGGCAAAGCCCATGCGCCTGGCGATTTGGCAGACGATCCACCAGTCCGGCCGGGTGTCGCCCGGCATGGGCAGGAACGGGCGCTGCCGGGAGATGCGCCGTTCGGAATTCGTCACCGTGCCGTTCTTTTCGCCCCAGCCGGCGGCGGGCAGGCGCACATGGGCGTGGGCGATGGTGTCGGTCGTGGCGGACATGTCGGAGACGACGACGAAGGGACAGTTGCGCAGCGCCTCGCGCACGGTATCGGCTTCAGGCAGGCTGTCGACCGGATTGGTCGCCATGATCCAGACCGCCTTAATGCGCCCGTCCGCGATGGCGCGGAACATCTCGACGGCCTTGAGGCCGGGGCCGGTGGCGATGCAGTCAGTGCCCCAGAAGCGCGAGAGGCGGTCGATGCTCGCCGGCTCGAAGTCCATATGGGCGGCGAGCATGTTGGCAAGGCCGCCGACCTCGCGCCCGCCCATGGCATTGGGCTGGCCGGTGACCGAGAACGGGCCCATGCCCGGCCGACCGATGCGGCCGGTCGCGAGATGACAGTTGATGATGGCGTTGACCTTGTCGGTGCCGGATGCCGACTGGTTGACGCCCTGCGAATAGACGGTGACCGCCTTTTCGGTCGACGCGAACCACTCGTAGAGGGTGGCGATGGCTTCGGGATCAACGCCGGTCGCGGCGGCAACGCGGGCTATGTCCCAGTCCTCGGCGATGAGCAGGGCAGCATCGAACCCGCTGGTGTGATTGGCGATGTAGTCGTGGTCGAGCGCGCCGCGGCGGGAAAGGTCGGCAAGGAGGCCGACGAAAAGCGCGGAGTCGCCATCGGGGCGCAGAGGCAGGAGGAGGTCCGCGATGTCGGCCGTCATGGTGCGGCGCGGATCGACGAGGACGATGCGCATGTTCGGGCGCTCGGCCTTGGCGCTGGCAATGCGCTGGTAGAGGATCGGATGGCACCAGGCGAGATTGCTGCCGACGAGGACGATGAGATCGGCCTGTTCGAGGTCTTCGTAGTTGCCGGGGACGGTGTCGGCGCCGAAGGCGCGTTTGTGGCCGGCGACGGACGAGGCCATGCAGAGGCGCGAATTGGTGTCGATATTGGCCGAGCCGATGAAGCCCTTCATCAGCTTGTTGGCGACGTAATAGTCCTCGGTGAGGAGCTGGCCGGAGCCATAGATGGCAACGGAATCGGGGCCGTGTTCGGCGATGGTTTCTTCGAAGGTCGTCGCGACGAGATCGAGCGCCTCGTCCCAGCTTGCGCGTTCTGCCTCGATCTGCGGGTGGAGGAGACGCCCGTCGAGCGAGAGGGTTTCGGCAAGGGCCGAGCCCTTGGAGCAGAGACGCCCGCGATTGGCCGGATGCTCGGGATCGCCCTCGATCCTGACGGAACCGTCCGGTTGCGGCGTTGCCAGCACCCCGCAACCGACGCCGCAATAGGGGCAGGTGGTTCGGGTGGGCGTGGGTTGGGCGACGGCGGTCATGGGATGCGGGTGCTCTTATTTTTCAGCGACGCTCGCCCACGCCTGCGGTGCCATCCCGGCGAAGGCTGGGATCCATCTCTGAACACCGTGCCAGGCGGAGTGGGAGTGGGCTGTTCACACCACCTTGCGGCTGTGGCGGTATCTCAGGATGGGTCCCGGCCTTCGCCGGGATGACATCGAGAGGGTGAGATATCGCGGGCTCTGCTACGCCGTCCGATTACTCGGCTGGAGCCCGTGCGCCGACCGCATGACTCTCCGCAGCCGGCACGCGTTTTGGCGCGGTGCGGCTGTGGGTGGCATAGAGGGTGAGGCCGACAAAGGTGATGCCGCCGACGAGGTTGCCGAGGACGGTCGGAATCTCGTTCCAGATCAGATAGTCCATGATCGAGAAATTGCCGCCGAGCATGAGCCCCGAGGGGAACAGGAACATGTTCACGATGGAATGCTCGAAGCCCATGTAGAAGAACAGCATGATGGGCATCCACATGCCGATGACCTTGCCGGACACCGAATTCGACATCATCGCGGCAACCACACCGGTCGAGACCATCCAGTTGCACAGAATGCCGCGAATGAAGAGGGTGAGCATGCCGGCTGCGCCATGGGCGGCATAGCCGACGGTGCGGCCCTCGCCGATGGTGCCGATCTTGGCGCCGACGACATCGGGTGCCTGCGAGAAGCCGAAGGTGACGATGACCGCCATCATCACCGCGACGGTGAAGGCACCGGCGAAATTGCCGACAAAGACGAGGCCCCAGTTGCGCAGGACGCCATTGAGGGTGACGCCGGGGCGCTTGTCGATAAGGGCAAGGGGCACGAGGGTGAAGACGCCTGTGAGCAGGTCAAACCCCATGAGGTAGAGGAGGCAGAAGCCGACGGGGAAAAGGATGGCGCCGGCAAGCGGCTGACCGGTCTGCACCGATACGGTGATGGCGAAGGCCGCGGCAAGCGCGAGGATGGCGCCGGCCATGAAGGCGCGGATGAGGGTATCTCTCGTCGACATGAAGACCTTGGCCTCGCCGGCGTCGATCATCTTGGTGACGAAATCCTTGGGGGCAACGTAGTCCATGTTCGGGGCTCCAGGATGGGTGGAAGTTTCGGGTGCGGCGGTCATTCGGCAGCCACCATCACGGCCTGCTCGGCCATGAAGATGCGGCCGTCGACGACATCGATGGCGTAGGTGCGAACCTGACCCTCGTCGGCGCCGAGCGCCTCGCCCGAGGCGAGGTCGAACACCCAGTTGTGCAGGGGACAGGTGACGGAAGTGCCGTGAACGATGCCTTCCGAGAGCGGGCCGCCCTTGTGCGGACAGCGGTTTTCGATGGCGAAGACCTGGTTCTCGGCAGTACGGAACACCGCGATCTTGCCGTTCGGCGTGTTGACGCAGCGCGCCCCGCGCAGGGGAATGTCGGTGAGGCTGCCGATTTCGATCCAGTTGGTCATGGTTGATAGTCCTCGTCGGGCCAGGAGACACCCCCCTCCCAACCTCCCCCGCAAGGGGGGAGGTGCCGGGCCGGTGGGTGGGGCAAGATCGTGCCACAAGCAGAATGCGGCACCCTCCCCCTTGCGGGGAGGGATGGGGAGGGGGTGAGCACGACTGCAATCATCCCCCTCACTCCGCTGCGACCGGCAGGCCGAATTCGGCCATGGCGGCGAATTCGTGGGCGTCCTTGCCGTTGACGCGTTCTTCCCAGGGGTCGACCTGGGCGAATTTCTGCGAGAAGACGAAGCGGTCGTAGTAGTGACGGCGCTTGGCGGGGTCATCGACGATGGTGGCCTTGATCGAATCGATGCCGACGCGCTTGGCCCATTTGTAGATGCGCTCGAGATAGCGGCCCTGTTCGCGATAGAGCTGGATGAGGGCGGCGATGATCTCGAGGGCTTCGTCCTCGGTTTTGGCGTGGCCTAGGACCTCGGTGCCCTTGATGTCGAGGCCGGCGGCGCCGGCGAAGTGGATTTCGTAGCCAGAGTCGACGCAGATGACGCCGACATCCTTGCAGGTAGCTTCGGCGCAGTTACGCGGGCATCCGGAAACGGCCATCTTCACCTTGGCCGGAGTCCAGGCGCCCCACATGAACTTCTCTATGCGGATGCCAAGTCCGGTCGAGTCCTGCGTGCCGAAACGGCACCAGTCGGAGCCGACGCAGGTCTTGACGGTACGCAGGCCCTTGGCATAGGCGGCGCCCGAAACCATGCCGGCGGCGTTGAGGTCGGCCCACACGCCCGGCAGGTCCTCCTTCTTGACGCCCAAGAGGTCGATGCGCTGGCCGCCGGTGACCTTGACCGCTGGGATATTGAACTTGTCGGCAACGTCGGCGATGGCGCGCAACTCGCGCGGATTGGTCATGCCGCCCCACATGCGCGGGACCACCGAATAGGTGCCGTCCTTCTGGATATTGGCGTGGACGCGCTCGTTGATGAAACGAGACTGGCCGTCATCCTCGTATTCGCCGGGCCAGGTGGCGACGAGATAATAGTTGAGGGCCGGGCGGCATTTAGCGCAGCCGCAGGAGGTCTTCCATTCGAGCTCCTGCATGACGGCCGGAATGGATTTGAGCTCCTTGGCGACGATGAGACGGCGCACATCGTCATGGCCGAGATCGGTGCATTTGCACATCGGCTGCACGGCGGCGGGGTTGTAGCTATCGCCCAATGTGAGCGCCATCAACTGTTCGACAAGGCCGGTGCACGAACCGCAGGAGGCCGAGGCCTTGGTGTGGGCGCGCACGTCGTCGAGGCTGGTGAGGCCCTTTGAGGTGATCGCGTTGGTGATCTTGCTCTTACATACGCCGTTGCAACCGCAGATCTCTGCCTCATCCGGCAAGGCTGCAACGGCCGCCATAGGGTCCAGCTTGGCCCCTCCCTGATAGGCCTGGCCGAAAATCAGGGTGTCGCGCATCTCGCGCGTGTCGGTGCCGCGCTTCAACATATCGAAGAACCACGGACCATCGCCGGTATCGCCATAGAGCACGGCGCCAACGATCCTGTCGCCCTCGAGGACAAGGCGCTTGTAGATGCCCGAGGAGGCGTTGCGCAGCACGATTTCCTCGCGGTCCTCGGCTTCGGCGAAATCGCCGGCCGAATAGACCGAGACGCCGGTAACCTTGAGCTGGGTGGCGGTCTGCACCGGGCGGAAGGCCGCGTCGACCTTGGTCAGCGTCTTCGCTGCGACCTTGGCCATGTCGTACAGCGGGGCGACGAGGCCGTAGACGACATGCTCGTGCTCGACGCATTCACCGATAGCGAGAATATCAGGGTCGGAGGTGACCATCTGGTCGTTGACGATGATGCCGCGCTCGACATGGAGGCCCGCATCGGTGGCGATGCGCGTTTCCGGGCGGATGCCGACGGCCATGACGACGATGTCGGCGTCGTAGATGGTGCCGTCTTCGAGCAGGACGGCCTCGACATGGTCGGTGCCCAGGATCGCCTTGGTCTGCGCCTTGCAGTGGACCCTGATGCCTCGGCCTTCCAGCTCGCGCTGCAACAGGTAGCCGGCGGCCGGATCGAGCTGGCGCTCCATCAGATGGCCCATGAGGTGCAGCACGACGACTTCCATGCCGCGCAGACGCAGGGCCGCGGCCGCTTCGAGGCCAAGAAGACCGCCGCCGATAACGACGGCTCTGGCATTCGGCTTTTGCGAAGCCTCGACCATGCGGTTGACGTCATCGAGATCGCGAAAGGCCATGACGCCGGGCAGGTCCTTGCCGGCGATGGGAATAATGAACGGGGCCGAGCCGGTGGCGATGAGCAGCCTGTCATAGGCCGTCTCGCCACCTTTGGAGACGACGACCTTGCGCTTACGGTCGATGCCGGTGACGGTTTCACCGAACCGGCAGTCGACGCCATGCTCGGCATACCAGGCCGCGTCATGGGTTATGATCTCGTCATAGGTCTTTTCTCCCGCAAGCACGGGCGAGAGCATTAGGCGGTTGTAGTTGCCGCGCGGCTCGGCGCCGAACAGCGTCACCTCGAAGGCGCCGGGTGCGTCTTCGAAGAGGTGATCGAGGGCGCGCCCGGAGGCCATTCCCGCACCGATGACGACCAGTTTTTCTGGCATTGGCATAACTCCTGAAGGTCTACGCGGGCTGGGACACGGTCTGGCGCTCGATGCGCCGGACGGCCGTGTGCATCCAGGCCAGCAACACGGCGATGAGGACGAAGAGCGCAGCAAAGCAACTCGTCCACACACCGGTCAGATCGTTGAGGAAACCGAAGAGCAGCGGCAGCACGAAGCCGCCAAGGCCCCCGATCATACCGACCAACCCGCCGACCGCGCCCACATGCTGCGGGTAGTAGGCGGGGATGTGCTTGTAGACGGCGGCCTTGCCGAGGCTCATGAAGAAGCCGAGGACGAAGATCAGGCCGATGAACGCCCATGGGCTGATCGGGAAGGCGAGAACGAAGGTGACGACCGCCGAGACGCCGAAGGTCCAGTACATGATGGTGCGCGCCCCGACCTTGTCGGAAAGCGTGCCGCCATAGGCCCGGAAGATGCTGGCGGGCACTGAATAGAAGGCGGCGATCATGCCGGCGGCTTTGATGTCGAAGCCGTAGACGCCGATGAGGTAACGCGGCAGCCACAGGGTTAGGGCGACGAAGGCGCCGAAGGCGAAGAAATAGTAAAGGGCGAAGCGCCAGACCTGGACGTTACGCAGCGGCTCGAACTCAGCAAGGAAGCTCTTGGGCTGGTATCCCTCGGTGCGGCGGCGCACGAGCACCGGATCGTCCTCGGTCGTGAACCAGAAGATCACCGCCATGACGGCAAGGACACCGGCCCAGATCAGCGCTACCGACTGCCAGCCCCAGGCCAGCATGACGAACGGGGCAAGGAACTTGGTGACCGACGCGCCGACATTGCCGACGCCGAAAATGCCGAGCGCCGTGCCCTGTTTGCCGGCCGGATAGAAGCGCGAGACATAGGCAACGCCAACGGCAAAGGCACCGCCAGAGAGGCCGACGCCGAGCGCGGCGAGCAGCAACTGCTCATAGGTCTGCGCGAAGGCGAGAAGGAAGGTGGCAAGCGCTGCCGTCAACATGGTCAGCGTATAGACGAGGCGCCCGCCATACCGGTCGGTCCAGACGCCGAGGACGACGCGCGCCAGCGAGCCGGTGAGCACCGGCGTGCCAACGAGCAGGCCGAACTGGGTTTCGCTGAGGCCGAGCTGGTCGCCCAGCGACACACCGATGATGGAAAAGATCGTCCAAACGGCAAAGCACACCGTGAAGGCGACTGTCGACATGCTCAATGCACGGCCACTCGGCTGGGCAAACGCATCTGTAAGTCTCATGACCCGCTCCGCGAATTCGCAAACGAAAAAGGCCGCCAACAAGAGACGTGCCGGGAGTACCGGGACGTTCACCTGTTGGCAGCCTTGCCTGATAGCGCCCGCCTTTGGACGCCGACTGTTATGAGCCGTCTTGGGAGGAGCTCATCGGCAATTGCGTTGCATGAAGCGTGCCAAATTGGCGTCGGAGCTGATAGGCGAGAAATTTCAGCAAGTTGTGCGGATAGGGGGCGGGACGGAGATTGTCCCGTATGCGCGTTGTATGGCCTAAACAGGCATCAATGTGCTAAAAACTTAAGCGGTGCCACGTGATGATTAAAGTTTAATCACCGGCTCTGCTGTGTGGCTATGTAGGTGTCGATGGCGTCCGGATCGAAAGGCTTGCCGTCGAAAAAGCCGTCGGGCGCGAGCGTCAGCGTGCCGCTCGTGGCGGGCACGGATGTGGGCTCAGTCAAGCCGCCTTCGACCTTATAGTCAAGCTGCGGCAAGGCGAGGTTGGCGAGCGCGGCGCTATAGATATCGGGGCGGAAACATGCCGCGGCGGTCGCGGCATTGACGCTCGTATGCTCGACCTGGCCCCAGCGCACCATCTGGGTGTAGTACCAGAGCGCATGGCTTTTCCACGGGAAGGTCGCGGCGCTCGCCTGCGGAATGTAGAAGTCGGGGACGATCTGCTCGGTGCCCTCTCCGATGTCGAAGCGGCCGGTGAGTGCCGGCAGGATGAGTTCTGGCGAAAGGCCGAGATAGTGCGGCTGGCAAAGGAGGCTGGCGATTTCGGCGTGGTTGGCCGGGTCGGAGCACCATAATGCGGCGGCGTGGAGGGCTTTTAGAAGTGCAGCGACCGAGCCGGCATTCGCCTGCGCCCAGTCGGCACGCATGCCGAGCACCTTGTCGGGGCTGGAGCGCCAGATGGCGGCCTTGACGGTGACGAGCCGCGCGCCGCTCGTGGCGACGCCGACGCTGTTCCAGGGCTCGCCGACGCAATAGCCATCGATGCCGCCCGAGCCCAGGGCGTCCGGCAGCAGCGGCGGGGGGAGGACGATGATCTCGACGTCTTCGTCCGGGCGGATGCCGGACGCGGCCAGCCAGTAGCGCAGTTCGTAGTTGTGGGACGAGGTCTGGTGCACCACGCCAAAGCGCAGACGGCGGGTGGCGTTGCCGACGACGTTCTTGAGCGCAGCGCCGGCAGGGGCGGGGTCAAGGTCGCCCGGTGCACCCGCCGCTTGCATCGCCTGCCACAGCCCGGCGCTGACGGTGATGCCGTTGCCGCCGAGACCGAAAGTCATCGGGGCGATCATCTGTGTGGCGAGTGGCGTGAGCCCGAGACTGGCGGCGATGGGCATGGGCGCGAGCATATGGGCGACATCGAAATGGCCGAGCGCTGAACGATCGCGGATATTGGCCCAGGACGTCTCCCTGACGAGGCGCAGGTCGAGGCCTTCTGCGCTGGCAAAGCCTTTTTCGCGGGCGACGACCAGCAGCACGCTGTCGAGCAGGGGAAGAAAGCCGGCGGTGATCGGGACGAGGCTCATAGGCGGTTCCTCATGGATCGAGCAGGCCGGCGGCGGTGATGAGGCTCTGGGCGATGTCGATGATCCTGCGGTTCTGGTTCATGGCGGTGGTGCGCATGAGCTGATAGGCCTCGTCCTCCGAAAGTCCTCGGGTCTTCATCAATATGCCCTTGGCCTTGTCGATGATCTTTCGGTCTTCCAGTTCGCTGCGCGCCTCTTCGAGCTCGCGCGTGAGGCGGGCAAAGGCATTGAAGCGGGAGATGGCCATGTCGAGGATGGGCTTGACCCGCTCCTTGCGCAGTCCATCGACGACATAGGCGGAAACGCCCGCTTCCACGGCCTTCTCGATCATGCCGCCGTCGGAGCGGTCGACGAACATGGCAATGGGGCGCTGCACGGCCCTGGAAAGCGAGAAGAAGTGCTCGAGCATGTCACGCTGGGGGTTTTCCAGATCGATGACGATGACATCGGGCGCGGTCGTCGCGATGGTGCGGGCGGCTTCGTTGACGTCATGGACGACGGTGACACGCTCATGGCCGGCCTCGCGCAGCCCGTCCTCGATGATGGAGGCGCGAATGCGGTTCTCGTCGATGATGAGGATGCTCAGGTCCGGCGGCATGCGGCGCAGTCATGCAAATGCTCGTGCAAAGCGCAAGCGTATGTAGTGCACATTTCGTATGCAAAATTGTCGAGGTGAGACTTGCGTCAGCCGCGCCCGTCGACCTCGTTGCGCCAGCTGTATTGCGGCCAATAGCCGAGCATGCGGCGCGCCTTTTCGATGGAAAGCAGGGTGCCGTTGGTGGTGATGCCGTCCTTTTGCGGCACATGCGGGAAGACTTCGGCAAGCAGCGAAGTATTGGAACGGCTCATCACGGTATCGGCATTGGCGATGATGAAGGCCTCGAACCCCTTGAAGTCGGCTTCGATGGAGCGGCGCACCGCCTGGGCGCCATCGCGCGCATCGATATAGCCCCAAAGGTTCCACTTGCGCAGGCGTGCATCATTGTCGAACTGCGGGAAGCGCTTGTAGTCCTCCGGATACATCACATTGGAGAACCTGAGGCCGACGATCCGCAATTGCGGGTCCCAGCGGCAGAACTGGGCGGCCATGGTTTCATCCAGCAGCTTGCCGAGCGAATAGGCGCTTTCGGGATGCGGATAATAGTCCTCATCGACCGGCGCATAGGGCGGCGGCGTATCGAAGGGCAGGCCGAGCACGGTTTCGCTCGAGGCAAAAACGATGTTCTTGATGCCGGCGAGCCGAGAGGCTTCGAAAACATTGTAGGTCGAGGGGACGTTGTTGGCGAAAACGCGCGCATTGGCGGCAAGGCCCGGCGCGGGAATGGCGGCAAGATGCACGACGGCGTCGAACGGACCGGAACGCTCATCGATCCCGCCGAGGATCGCGGCAGCGACCTCGCCGAAATTGGTGAGGTCGATCCTGACCGTGGGGCAGACGGCTTCGGGTGGGACCGTCTGATCGAGGTTCAGCACCTCGTAGTTATGGGCGACGAGATCCTTGAGAACGGCACGCCCGAGCTTGCCGCTGCCGCCCGTGACCAGAACCTTCGCCATGGCGATATCTCCCTGATTTCAGGTACTTCATCCCCGCCTCAACCAAGCTGACACGGATCAGTCCGCCTGCCAACTCCCCGCGCCGGCTGAACGCTATCTGAACGGCCGGATCAGCATGGGTTCAAAGCTGTCGGCGCATTCTCTTGCCCATCGAAAGCAAACGCGTTTCGGGGAGCAGGGAAATGAACAAGCACTTGAGCAGACAGGGAGAGAAGGTTCTGCTTGCAACGCTGGCCGGCCTCATCATCGCCGGCGCCGCGGCCTTCATGGTGCAGCCGGCAACGGCGGCAGGCTACCATGTCGAACAGCCGGCGCGGGTGGTGGGCGTAGCCTGGTGGGACCATCTCAATGTGCGCAAATGGCCCGCGAGCTATTCGCAAAAGGTGGGTGAGCTCGAGCCCAATACGACCGTGTGGGTGGAGCGTTGCAATATCATACCGGGGAGTTCCGATTGGTGCCTCGTCGAGCGCGCCGGTCTTAAAGGCTGGGTGAATTCCCGGTATCTGGATCAGCTCGAGGACTGGGATTTGTGAGCCAAACCGGCATTCGGTTCATGCTGGCCTGACGTTGACTTTTCCGGTGCGGTGCTGTTCGCAGGGCAGGCTGGACCGGAGTTTTTCTGAATGGACGCAAATCCCGTATTGGCCGAGGCGGTGCGCGGCAATTGGGTGGAGAACCGCTATCGCGGTGCCTTTGCCGTCGTCGATGCCGATGGGCGGATCATCGCTTCGGCCGGCGATATCGAACGGGCGATCTTTCCGCGATCCGCGATCAAATCCATGCAGGCGCTGGCGATCTTTGCGTGCCATGCTGATGAGCGCTTCAACCTCAGTGACGAAGAGTTGGCGCTGGCCTGCGCCTCGCATCATGGCGAAGCGGCGCACACGCAAGCGGTCGGCGAATTTCTGCAGCGAATGGGGCTTGGGGTCGAGGACCTTGAATGCGGGGCGCATCAGCCGAGCAATGCCGCGACGCGCGAGGCACTACGCGCGGCAGGCGAGAAACCGACGGCGCTGCACAACAACTGTTCGGGCAAGCATGCCGGCATGCTGTCTGTGGCATTGGCGATGGGTGTCGACACGCATGGCTATGTCGCGTTGACCCATCCGGTGCAGGTGGCGGTGCGCGGGGCCGTCGAAACGGTGCTCGGCGAGACGCTGAGCCAGGATCGCTGCGGCACTGACGGGTGCTCCATTCCCACGTTTGCCGCGCCGATCCGCGCGTTTGCCCAGGGCTTTGCCCGCATGGCGACGGGCAAGGGGCTGCCGGATGACATGGCGGCTGCCGCAGGGCGCCTCTTCGTTGCGGCGACGGCGCATCCCCATCTCGTCGCAGGAACCGGGCACCCGGATACGCGCATCATGGAGGCGTTCGGCGGCCGGGTGATGCAGAAGGTCGGTGCCGAAGGCGTGCAATGCGGCGCCATCCGCGACAAGGGCTGGGGCTACGCGCTCAAATGCGACGACGGCAACATGCTGGCCTCCCAGGCGATGGTCGCGGCGCTGCTGCTGGCTATCGCCGAGCCCGACGATGCGCAGCGGCTTGTGCTGGAAACGATCGGGCGTCAGCCGATCCGCAGCGTAAGGGGCGCCGAGGTAGGGGAAATGCGTGCGGTGAGCCCGTTTCCGGTTAGCTAAGTTGCGTTGCGGTCCCGACGCGATTTTCGCCGAGGCTGACATTGGGGAAGCGGCTGGCATTGGCGAGAAGGTCGGGTTCGACCACCTCGCGCCAGGCGAGACCGGCGACGGCATGCTGGCTGGCGCCGGAGATGATGTTGTCGGCAATATGGACCGCACCGGCGCCCTCGACGACGCTGACACCGATGCCGATGTCGATGTCGTTGGCGACATTGCCAGTAATGACGACATTGCGCAGATAGGACCCGAAACCGGCGGCGAGGCCAATGCCGGGAATGTTCTGGACGGTGTTGCCCGAAATGACCGTTTCGGCCTCGGCATAGATGCCGTAGGGGGTGGTGTCGGGGTTGACCTCGGAGCGCGGCGCGATATTGCGCACGATATTGCCGGTGCAGACGGCCAGTTGGCCACCCGCATCGAGATTGGTGATCGAGATACCGGCGGCGGCGCCATCGACGATATTGTTGGCGATGACGGAACCGGAGAATTCGAACTCCGAGAAGATCGCGACCTCACCCGAGTCGCGGCAGAGATTGCCGCTGACCTGAGCGTTGCGCGAGCCATTGAGGCGAACGGCCGTGAAAGCGCAGTCGGCGATGTGGTTGTTGGCGATGATGGCGCCGTCGGCGCGGAAGACGTTTACGCCATTGCCGTTCTGGCCATTGCCGCCGCCGCGCCAATCGATGCGCTCGATGCGGTTGTTGGAAATGATGGTCGGATCGGTGCCATTGGCGCTGCGCCAGATGCGGATGCCGGCATTGCCGCAATCGGCGATGCGGCATTGGGTAATGGTGAGGCCGAGCCCGTCCATGGAGTGGATGGCGGCGTCGGAGAGATTGCCGAAGCGGCAATCGGTGATCAGCGCTTCTGAAGCAAAGGCGTCGAGGCCGAGAGCCGATTGCGCAAAGTCGCAACCGCGAAGGCGGATGCCCGAAGCGGCGTTGAGCGTGACGAGGCCCGCGCTGCTACCGGGATCGGCGGCCCGGAAGGTGATGTCGTCGATGACGATATCCTCGCCATTATCGAGACTGAGGGCGGGTCCGCCATTGCGCGCGATAAGCGTGGTGTGGCCGGGAACGCCGCGCAGCACCAGGCCCGAGGGCGGCGAAAGGGCTTCGACGAGAAACGTGCCGCCGGGCAGGTCGAGCGGTCGCCCGGCGCGGGCCGCATCGAGCATCGCCTGTTGCAGGCGCAACGTCTGGTCCTCGCCGGAGCCGCCAACAAGCGCATCGGACTGGCCATAGGCGCGCATCGGCGCGGCGAGCGCGCTTGCGGCAAGGCCGGTCAGCATCTGGCGGCGATTGACGGCGGCGGTCCTCATGCGCGCAATCATAGAGGCATGGTGATGCGCCGCCAGCACAACCCGTGCGATTGGTGAACGCGGGCTGTGTCTTCCCGCCGGTTCTTGTCGCGCCGGATGCCGCATGTCTATAAACAGCGCTCACACGGTTAACCTGAAAGGCGGCCAATGCTCGTCGATGACAAGCTGTATCTGGGCACCAGCGAGCAGCCGGAATATCTGGCGCTGAAATATGCCAACCGGCACGGGCTGGTGACCGGGGCGACAGGCACCGGCAAGACGGTGACCCTGCAGATTCTGGCCGAAGGCTTCTCGCGGGCGGGGGTTCCGGTCTTTGCGGCCGACATCAAGGGCGACCTTTCGGGCATCGCCATGGAAGGCGAGCCGCAGGATTTTCTGGCTGAGAGGGCAAAGAAGATCGGGTTCGACGATTACGCCTATGGCGCGACGCCGACGATCTTCTGGGATCTTTTCGGCAAGCAGGGCCATCCGGTACGCACCACGGTTTCCGAGATGGGGCCGCTGCTGCTCTCACGTATGCTCGAGCTCAACGACACGCAGGAAGGTGTGCTCAACATCGCCTTCAAACTGGCCGACGACGAAGGGCTGTTGCTGCTCGATCTCAAGGATTTGCGCGCGCTGCTCGTTGCGGTGCAGGAGCGCAGCAAGGAAATTTCGGTCAAATACGGCAACGTTTCGACCGCTTCGATCGGGGCGATCCAGCGTGCGCTGCTGGTGCTGGAGCAGCAGGGCGGCGAGAATTTCTTCGGCGAAAGGGCGCTCGAAATCGCCGATCTGATGCGCACCACGCCGGACGGCAAGGGCTATGTCTCGGTGCTTGCGGCCGACGAATTGATGCGCTCGCCGCGGCTTTACGCGGTGTTCCTGTTGTGGTTGCTGTCCGAGCTTTTCGAGCAGCTGCCCGAGGTCGGTGATCCGGACAAGCCTCGGCTCGTATTCTTCTTCGATGAGGCGCATCTGCTGTTCGACGAGGCGCCCAAGCCCTTGATCGAGAAGGTGGAGCAGGTGGTCAAGCTCATCCGCTCTAAGGGAGTGGGCGTTTATTTCGTGACGCAAAACCCGGCCGATGTGCCCGAAAGCGTGTTGGCGCAGCTGGGCAACCGTGTTCAGCATGCGCTGCGCGCCTATACGCCGCGCGAGCAGAAGGCGGTGCGCGCGGCCGCCGAATCGTTCCGCCCCAACCCGAAATTCTCGACCGAAGAGGTGATCACGCAGCTCGGCACCGGCGAGGCGCTGGTTTCGGTGATCGGGGAAAAGGGGGCGCCTTCCGTCGTCGGGCGCACGCTCATCCGTCCGCCGTCGTCGCGGATCGGGCCGGTCACGCAGGCAGAGCGGCGCGAAATCATCGCCAATTCGCCGATCGGCGGGCTTTATGACGAAGCGGTCGATCGCGAATCGGCATTCGAGATGCTTGCCGAAGCGGCCGAGCGCAAGCAGGAGGCGGAGGAAGAGGCGCGGCGCGAAGCGGAACGGCTAAAGGCCGAACGGGCCGAGGAACCACGCCGGCGCTCCAGCCGGCAGACGCCGATGGAGGCAGCGGTGAACTCGCTGGCGCGCACCGTCGCCAACAGGCTGGGGAACGCCATCGTGCGCGGAATCCTCGGCAGCATGTCGCGGCGACGTTAAAGGACAGTCGATGCATCTCCCTGCAAAGCCGCGCCTGACTATCTTTGCCTCCGACAAGGGGCCGGGGGACGCCGAGCGCTCCAGCATCATGTCGCAGACCGGCAGTTATCTCGCCCGCCGCGGGGCGCGGGTGCTTTGCCTCGCCGAGCGCGGTTCGCTACCCATTCCGCTGGTAACCGCGGTGAGGGCGGCCGGGGGCGAGGTCGCGATCATTGCCGACGCCAGCATCGTACTGCCTTCGGCGCTTTCAGCGGTGCCGATCGAGGTGCGCCCGGACGCCAAGGAACGGCTGGAGCGCGTGGCCGAGGAGACGGACGCCTATATCGGACTTCCGGGATCGCTGGCGTCGGTCACGAGCCTCTTTGCCGCATGGACCGCATCTCGCGAGGCCGGACGCGACCTGCCGGTGGTGCTGTTCAACAAGCACCGGGCCTTCGAGGTGCTGCGCGGCTATACCGCCGACGTGCTCTCGCACGGGCTCAAGGAATATGACCGCATGATCCAGTTCGCAGATTCGATCGAGGATTTGTGGATTCGGGTGTCGCGCATGATCGCCGAGCGCAACGAACGTTGAGCTATGGCGCCGGCGGGGCGGCGTAGGTGTTGGGAAAAAGCTCGATGACGTTGTCGGCAAGACGCCGGCGCGGCGCGGGACCGGCGGCAGGCGGTACGCGGTTGCGCCGTTCCGGGCCGCGATAGCCCGGCACGGCGATATGGGGCCGATCATCGCGCAGACGCGCGGTGACGCGCTGCAGCAGGTGGCGTGGCGACATCGGCTTGACGATGACCTCGTCGATACCGCAGGCGACGATCTCGTGGCGCATGGATGGCGTGATGGCGCGCGTCAGGGCGATGGCGCGAAAGTGCGGATCGACGGTGGCGGGATCGGTGCGCAGGCTGGCGATGAACCCGGCGAGATCAAGATCTGCGCGATCGAAATCGCAGACCAGCATGTCGACCGGGGCGATACGGATATAGGCGCGCAGGGCGATCTCGCTCTCGAATTCGCGTACGCGCAGGCGCGAGTCGCCGGCAAGCACCATCGTCAGGAGCGAGGAAAGCGCCGGATTCGCGGCGAGTACGGCTATGACCTTGCCCGGCGGCTGCAACACAATCTCCATGGGTTAACAGAACGTTACCATGGCAGAATGCGTCGATGAAGGGGATGGTTGCCGGTTTGCCCAGGCGAGTGGGGTGGGGGGCCCCCTTCCCAACCTCCCCCGCAACGGGGGAGGTGCCGCGCCAGTGGTTGGGCGGGATTGTGCCGTGAGCACGATGCGTACCTCCCCCATGATGGGGGAGGTCGAATTTCGGCGCGTTACTTCGCGGCTTTTTCGAAGAGTTCGGCGACGTGGTCCCAGTTGACGAGGTTGTCGAACCAGGCTTCGAGGTATTTCGGGCGCGCGTTGCGGTAGTCGATGTAATAGGAGTGCTCCCACACGTCGACGCCGAGCAGCGGCGTGCCGCCGTGGACGAGGGGGTTCTCGCCGTTCGGGGTCTTGGTGACTTCGAGCTTGCCGTCCTTGAGGCACAGCCACGCCCAGCCCGAACCGAACTGGGTGGCGCCGGCGTTGAGGAAGTCCTCGCGGAACTTGTCGAACCCGCCCAGATCGCTGTCGATGGCGCTCTGCAGGGCGCCGGGGAGCGAGCGGCCGCCGCCATTGGGCTTCATCCACTGCCAGAAATGGATGTGGTTGAAGTGCTGGCCGGCATTGTTGAAGAGGCCCTGGTTCTTGCCGTAGCTCTCCTTGACGATCTCTTCCAGGCTCTTGCCCTCGAGGCCCGAGCCCTGCAGCAGCTCGTTGCCCTTGGTCACGTAAGCCTGGTGGTGCTTGTCGTGATGGTATTCGAGCGTCTCCGCCGACATGTAGGGCGCCAGCGCATCCTTGGAATAGGGCAGTTCGGGCAGTTCAAAAGCCATTTCAGCCTCCTTATTGAAATGAGGTCCCCTCAAGGGGAGGGGAGCAGGATGGGGTTGTTGATATAGGCCGGTTGTGACGGTGCTACAATCGGTTGTGGGTGAGGTGGTGGTGCCGGGTTGCGCCCATTGGAACACCTTGCGGTGGTGGAAATATCTCGGGATGGGTTCCGGCCTGCGCCGGAATGACATCGTGCGCGGGCTGGAAATTACGCCAGCCCCGCCATCCTTACCGCGAAAGCATAGCACATGGCGGTTTCCTTGATGCGTTCGAAGCGGCCGGAGGCGCCGGCATGGCCGGCGCTCATATTGGTTCTGAGGTATAATGGCGCGTCGCCGGTCTTGGTTGCCCGCAATTTGGCGACCCATTTGGCCGGCTCCCAATAGGTGACGCGCGGGTCGGTGAGGCCGGCAAGGGCGAAGATCGGCGGGTAGTTCTGCGCGCTGACCTGTTCATAGGGGGCGTAGGCGGCGATGCGGTTGTAGTCCGCGGCCGAGGTAATGGGATTGCCCCATTCGGGCCATTCGGGCGGGGTCAGGGGCAGTGTGTCGTCGAGCATGGTGTTGAGGACATCGACGAAGGGCACCTGCGCAACGATGCCGGCCCAGAGGTCCGGGCGCATATTGGCGATGGCGCCCATCAGCATGCCGCCGGCCGAGCCGCCCTGGGCAACGATCCGGCCCTTTTCGGTATAGCCTTTTTCGACGAGCATTTCGGCCGCGGCGATGAAATCGGTGAAGGTATTGGATTTGTGCTCGCGCCGGCCTTGCCTGTACCAGCGATAGCCTTTCTCCATGCCGCCGCGGATATGGGCGATGGCGTAGACGAAGCCGCGATCGACGAGCGAGAGGACCGAGATCGAGAAGGCCGCGGGCATGGCCATGCCATAGGCGCCATAGCCGTAAAGGAGGGCCGGGGCGCTGCCATTAATGGGCGTGCCCTTGCGATAAAGCAGCGTTACCGGCACCTGCTCACCATCCGGCGCGGTGGCAAAGAGGCGCCGGGTTTCATAGTCGTCGGGATCATGGCCGGAGGGGACTTCCTGCTCCTTCAACAGCACACGCGCTCCGGTCTCGACGTCATAGTCGTAGGTGCGTGAGGGGGTCGTTGGCGAGGAATAGGTGAGGCGGAAGGTAGTGGTGTCGAACTCATAGCCGAGCGACATGCCCAGCGAATAGGCCTCCTCGTCGAACTGGACGGTGTGCTCATCGCCGGTGCGCAGATCACGGATGACGATGCGCGGCAGGCCTTCGAAGCGCTCGAGGCGAATGAGGTGGTTCGCGATGACGCCGATATCGAGGATCAAGACGCCCGGCTGGTGCGGGACGAGATCGACCCAGTTATCATGGCCCGGAGCGGAAACCGGCGCGGTGACGATCTTGTAGTCCTCGGCGCCGTCAGCATTGGTGCGGATATAGAGGAGGCCTTCGCGCTCCTCGACCTCATATTCGCGCTCGACGACGCGCGGGGCGACGAGGAACGGCTCGCCGCCTTGCTCGGCATCGATCAGCCAGACCTCGGAGGTCTGGTGGTCATGCGCGTCGATGACGATGAAGCGGTCTGACTGGGTGCGCCCAACGCCGACGAAGAAGCCGGGATCCTGCTCCTCAAAGACGATGGCGTCCTCGCCCTGCGGCGTTCCGATGACGTGGCGGCGCACGCGGAAGGGGCGGTGGTTCTCGTCATATTCGGTATAGTAGAGGGCGCGGCTATCATTGGACCAGACATAGCCCCCGGCAGTGTTCTTGATGACCTCGCCAGTATCCTTGCCGGTTTCGAGATCGCGGATGACGATGTCGTAATATTCGGAGCCAGCCCGGTCGGCGGCCCAGGCGAGATGGCGGTGGGTGAAATCGTGCTCGGCGCCGGCGAAGCCGAAATAGTCCTCGCCCGCCTCGACATTGCAGTCGAGCAGTACCTGCTCCTCGCCACCCTCGCGCGGGGTGCGCACGATCAGGGGATACTGCCTGCCCTCGAGCATGCGCGAATTATAAGCCCACGGACCGTCGGGCGTGGGCACGCCCGAGTCGTCCTCCTTCATGCGGCCGCGGATTTCCTTGTAGATCGCCTCCTGGAGGGCCGCGGTCGGCTTGCCGAACTCGGCCTCGTAATAGTCGTTCTCGGCTTCGAGATAGGCGCGGATCTCGGCGTCCAGCGTCTCGGGCTTGTGCATCACTTCCTGCCAATTGTCGGCGCGCAGCCAGTGATAGGGGTCCTCCCGGCGCGTGTTGTGATGCGTGGCGGAATGGGGCTTGCGGGCGGCGATGGGCGGGGTGCTGGACATTGGGGGCTTTCGTCATGTGAGGCCGTCGTTGAGTACCCCCCTCCCAACCTCCCCCGCAAGGGGGGAGGTGCCGGGCCGATGGGTGGGTGAAGATCGGTACGATCAGCATGGTTTTTCCCTTCTCCCCTCGTGGGAGAAGGTGGCGCGTAGCGCCGGATGAGGGGGCCTGAAACTTTGGCAAGCCGGACCTGATGAGTTGCTGCGGCATTGCACCCCCTCACCCTGATTTTCTGCTGGACGCAGAAAATCTGTCCCTCTCCCACCAGGGGAGAGGGGAAGCGAGCCTATTCCTTGGGCTCGAAATCCAGTGCCGTGCCGTTCATGCAGTAGCGCAGGCCGGTGGGCTCGGGGCCGTCTTCGAAGACGTGGCCGAGATGGGCGCCGCAATTGGAGCAGTGAATCTCGGTGCGCGTCATGAACAGAGCATCGTCGCGCGATTCGCCCACGGCATCTTTGCTGATCGGGGCGTAAAAGCTCGGCCAGCCGCTGCCGGAATCGTATTTCGTGGTGGCATCGAACAGCGGCTGCCCGCAGGCGACGCAATGATAGATGCCGTTGCGCTTTTCGACATTGAGAGGATGGGTGAAGGCTCGCTCGGTGCCATGCTCGCGCGTGACATGATATTGCTCGGGGGTGAGCTCGCGGCGCCATTCGGCATCGGACTTCTCGACCTTGTAGTGTTCGGCCATAGCGGTTCTCCTTGTCCTGCACATGTGGGCATCTATCGTGCAACTTGCCAGCAGGGCTTAACGACAAATCCTTGTGGTTTATCCGCGGTTCCCGGTCGCAGGGTGCCGATTTGGCTTGTTCTGAGGGGGCCAATCGTTAAGCTCCCGCACGAATTTGGAAAAATTGGCCTGCACGAATCGTGTGTGCAGTCTTTCGGCAGGAGTCTATTGCGGCTTGGGACCCTCGCTCGACCTGAGTATCATTCTGGTTGCGATCGCCCCTTTCGTGGCGGCCGCGCTGGCACCGATGGTGCATCGCTTTACCGCAGGTTTGGCCGGTTGGGTGCTGGCAATCGTGCCGGCGAGCATCTTTTTGTTCCTGCTGGGTTTTCTTGAACCGGTCGCGGGCGGCGAGACGGTCCGGGCAACGCTCGACTGGGTTCCGTCCTACGCGATTTCGCTCTCGTTCTTCATCGACGGGCTGAGCCTGACATTTGCGCTGATGATCTCCGGCATCGGCACGCTGATCATCATCTATTCCGGCGCTTATCTTGCAGGCCACCCGCATCAGGGGCGGTTTCTCGGTTTCATGCTGGCCTTCATGGGCGCGATGCTCGGGCTGGTGCTCGCCGACAACATGGTCGCGCTCTATGGGTTCTGGGAGCTGACCTCGGTCACCTCCTTCCTGCTGATCGGCTTCGACCATGCACGCCAGGCGGCGCGGCGCGCCGCGATCCAGGCGCTGGTGATCACCAATATCGGCGGGCTGGCGCTGCTGATCGGGGCTATCCTGGTGCAGCAACTGACCAATTCGTGGGATTTGAGCGTGGCGCGCGAGTTCGGCGAGATGCTGCGCGATCATCAGCTCTATGGCGTCGTGCTCATCGCGTTTCTGCTCGCGGCTTTCACCAAATCGGCGCAGTTTCCGCTGCATTTCTGGTTACCGAACGCCATGGAGGCGCCGACGCCGGTTTCGGCCTTCCTGCACTCGGCCACCATGGTGCAGGCCGGTGTCTATCTGCTGGCACGGCTCACGCCCATGCTTGGCGGCACGCCGGCATGGATCGGAACGCTGGTGATCTTTGGCGGAATTACGCTTCTGTGGGGCGGCTTTGCCGCGCTCAAGCAAACCGACCTCAAACAGATGCTGGCGCAGACGACGCTGGCCTCCCTCGGCCTTCTGGTGCTGCTGATCGGGCTCGGCAGCGAGGCGGCGATCGCGGCGGCCATCGTCTATTTTGTTGCACAGGCCTTCTACAAGGCAGGGCTGTTTCTCGTTGTCGGCACCATCGATCATGAGGCCGGCACGCGCGATATCACCGCGCTTGGCGGGCTGATGCGCAAGATGCCGGTGAGTTTTCTCGCAACGGTGCTGGCGGCGATCTCGATGGTCGGGCTGCCGGCGAGTGTCGGATATCTGGCAAAGGAAGAAATGTATCTGGGCCTTGTTGGCGGGCAAGCCTGGGGCCTCGTGGTGCTGGCGGTGCTGGTCGTCGGCAATGCACTGGTCGCCGGTGTGGGGCTGGCGATCGCCATTCGCCCGTTCACCGGGCCGCTGGCGGCGACGCCCAAACATGCCCATGAAGGCTCGCTCGGCCTCGTCGCCGGTCCGGTGCTGCTGGGTGTGCTCGGCATCGGCGCCGCAGTCGCGACGGGATGGTTCGGGCACGACATATTGGTGCCGGCGGGCACGGCGGTACTCGGCGAGGCGATCGAGAGCCATTTGACGCTGGCGCTGGATTTCAGCTCGCCGGTGCTGTGGCTTTCGGTGCTGACCTGGGCGCTGGGTGTCCTGGTCTTCTTTCAGTACAATGCCATGCGCACCGGATTGCGGCGTCTCGATGCGGCGCTGGGCTGGAGCTTCGATCGCGGGTTCGATGCGGTGATGTTCGGGCTGATCCGCGCAGCCGGGGCGGTGACGCGGTCCCTCCATCACGGCAAGCTCGAAATTTATCTGGCGACGGTGTTCGTGCTGCTCGCGATCGCGCTGATCGGGCCGGTGCTGATGCTGGGCGGGCTCGACCTGCTGCTGCCGGTGGATGCCCTGGGCGACTGGTCGCGCGTCTTCGGTTCGCCCGATCTGCTGGTCTATGAATGGGCGGTCATTGCCATCGCGGTGATCGGGCTCGTGGCGCTGGTCATCGCGCAGAACCGGCTGGTCGCCATTCTCTCGCTGGGCGTGCAGGGCGTGGCGGTCGCGATGCTGTTCCTGTTGTTCGGTGCGCCGGACCTGAGCTTTACCCAGTTCATGGTCGAGATCCTTTCTGTCGTGATCCTGACGCTGGTGATGACACGGCTGCGGCTCGACGAACGCGACCGGCGCCCGTTCGAGGATGCGCTGCGCGACGGAACCATTGCCCTGCTCTGCGGGGCGGGTGTGACGCTGCTGCTTTCGACCATTCTCGCGGGAACACTCGATACGCGGCTCAGCGACTTCTTCCTCGAAACCAGCGTGCCGCTGGCGCATGGGCACAACATCGTCAATGTCATTCTGGTCGACTATCGCGGCTTCGATACGCTGGGCGAGATTTCGGTGGTGCTGGGCGCCGGCATTGCCATTCTGGCGCTGCTGCGCGGTGCGCGCAAAGGCCGGATAGAGCCGGCAAAACCCGCGGCCAAGGCTGCACGGCCCCCCCGTAAACGCACGCGCAAGGTGCCGGTGCGCTCGCAGGAGGCCTCGTCGTGAACACGGTGATTTTCCGCACCATCGCGCCGCTGATCGTCGCCGTCATGGTGGTGTTCTCGATCTATGTGATGCTGCGCGGGCACAACGAACCGGGAGGTGGGTTCATCGGCGGGCTGATCGCGGCGGCGGCGATTGCCATCTACGGCATGGCCTCGGGGGTGTTCGCGGTGCGCCGGGCGCTGAAGTTCGATCCCATCGCCTATGCCGGGTTCGGCGTGTTCATCGCCGGGCTTTCGGGGCTGCTCTCGCTGTTCATCGACGCCCCGTTCATGACCGGAATCTGGTGGACGCTGGAATTGGGGCAGGCCTCGGTCGCGCTTTCGACCCCGATGGTCTTCGATATCGGCGTCTATTTCGTCGTCTTCGGCACGCTTTCGGCCATAGCGCTGGCGCTCGAGGACGAGACTGACAGGGGGACCGAGTGATGGATTTCGCGATCGCCATACTCGTCGGGCTGTTCATTACCGTGGGCGTCTATTTCCTGCTGTCGCGTTCGATCATCCGCATGCTGCTCGGGCTGACCGTGCTCGGCAATGGCGTGAACCTCCTGATCTTCACCGGCGGGCGGCTGACGCGCGAGCTGGCGCCGATCGTGCCGCCGGGCATGGAGCATGCGCAAGGGGCGGTCGCCAATCCGCTGCCGCAGGCGCTGATCCTGACGGCCATCGTCATCGGTTTTGCCATGTTCAGCTTCCTGCTGGTGCTGGCCTTGCGCGCCTATCAGTCGCTCGATGCCGACAATACCGACAACATGCGGGTCGCCGAGCCCGAAAACGGCTGCCGGCCGCCGCTGAGTTATTGATATGCAAGAGCACGCCAACCTGCCACTGGCCATGATCGAGACGGTGACCGCGGCCGCCGACTGGGTGATCATACTGCCGATGATCCTGGCGCTGATGGGCAGCGCGCTGCTGCTGATGCTGCGAAAGTCACGCGGCTTCAATGCGCTGCTTGCGGTGCTCTTCGTCATCGCCATCATCGCCAGCGAGGCGGTGCTGTTCGGGCGGGTGATGGCCGAGGGACCGGTTTCGATGACCATGGGCAGATGGCTGCCGCCCTTCGGCATCAGCTTTACCGCCGATATCTTCGGGGCAGGCTTCGCGCTGACCTCGGCGCTCGCGACGCTGGTCGTCATCGTCTATATGCAGATGGATCGTGAGCCGGGCGACAATATCGACGGGCAGCTTGCCATGGTGCTGTTGCTGCTCGCCGGGGTGACGGGCTCGTTCCTGACCGGCGATTTCTTCAATCTCTATGTCTGGTTCGAGGTGATGCTGATCGCCTCCTTCGGACTGCTGGTGCTCGGTGGGAGCCAGATGCAGATCGATGGAGCGGTCAAATACGGCTTTCTCAATTTCCTGGCGACGACGCTGTTCCTGATGGCGCTCGGGCTGACCTACGCGCTGCTGGGCACGCTCAACATGGCAGACATCATCGGCAGGGCCCCGCAGGCGAACCAGGCCGTGCTCGCCGGCATTGCCGCGCTGCTGATCCTCGCCTTCGGGATGAAGGCGGCGGCCTTTCCAGTGAACGCCTGGCTGCCGGCCTCCTACCACGCGCCGCCGGCGGCGGTTTCGGCGCTCTTTGCCGGACTTTTGACCAAGGTGGGGGTATTTGCGCTGCTGCGCGCCATGGTGGTGCTGTTTCCTGAAACCCGCACTCTTCTCGAACCGGTGCTGATCGCCATCGCCGCGGCAACGCTGGTCATCGCGCCGCTGGGCGCGATTGCCGAGACCAATCTGCGCCGCGCCATCGGCTTCATCGTCATCGGCGGCATCGGCGTCATCGTCGCCGGCATCGCCATGCCGAGCGTCACCGGGGTCGCCGGTTCGGGCTTCTATATCTTCCACGCCATCCTGACGATGACGGCGCTCTACCTGATCGCGGGGCTGGTCGAACGGGTGACGGGCGAAACCGACAGCCGCAATATGGGCGGGCTCTATGCCGCCAACTCGCCGCTCTCGATCATCTTTCTCGTCGCCGTGCTGGCGGCGGCGGGCATACCACCCTTTCTCGGCTTCTGGCCAAAACTGCTGCTGCTGGAGGCGGGGCTGGAGCGCGCCGGCATCAGCGCCGCCGAGGGCGGGACGGTGGACTGGAGCGGCATCGTGCTCGTCGGCGCCCTGCTGATCAACGCCTTCCTGACGCTGGTGGGCGGCACGCGGCTTTGGGCGCATATCTTCTGGCGGGCCGGCCGGGAAGGGGACCAGTCCGAGCATCAGGCGCAAACGATCCGCAAGCTGACGGTAAAGGAAAGCTGGCTCGGGCTCGGCGCCACCATGGTGCTGGTCGCCGGCATTGCGCTCGCCGGACTGCTGCCGGACGGACTGTTTGCAACGGCGCGCAGCGGCGCGGGCGACCTGATCGACCCCTCGCGCTATATCGCGGCAGTGGGGCTGCCCGATGAAGCCGGACCCGTCGACCTCGACGCGGAGCTAGGTGCAGAGGAGGGGACGCCATGAATATCGCGGCTCTTACGCTCGTCCTCGCATTCGTATGGGCGGCGATCACCGGCACTTTCACCCTGCTCAACCTGCTGCTGGGCGCCGCGGTCGGCATCGTCGCGCTCTTTGTTCTGCGCACGTCGCTGGCGCCGCCGCGGCGATTGCTGCAGGTGCGCAGGATCATTTCGCTGGCAGCGCTCTTCTTCTACGAACTGCTGATGAGCGCGATAAAGGTCGCGATGATCGTCGTTTCGCCGCGGCTGCGCGAGAAACTGCGGCCGGGGATCATCGCCGTGCCGCTCGACGTCAAGTCCAACGCCGAGATCACGCTTCTGGCCAATCTCATCACGCTGACGCCGGGTACGCTCAGCATCGATCTGTCCGAGGACCGCAGCAAGCTCTTTGTCCATGTGCTCACGCTCGACACCCCAGAGGCGGTGATCGCCGACATCAAGGGCGGTTTCGAAAAGAAGATCAGGGAGGTCTATGAGCAATGAGCGGCGCTGAAATTCTCTCGCTGGCGACCCTGATCGGCCTTGTGGTGCTCAGCATCGCGATCGTCATCACCATCGTGCGGATCGTCATAGGGCCGACCCTGCCGGACCGGGTGCTGGCACTCGATGCGATGACGCTGATGGCCTTGGGGTTCGTCTGCGTCATCGCCATCCGCACCGGACTGATGCTCTATCTCGACATAGCCATCGCTTTGGCGCTGCTCGGGTTCCTGGCAACCATCGCGCTGGCCCGATACATCATCAAGCGCAACTGGATGGTGGCCAAGACGAACAGAACAACCGGGGAGCCGCGGAAATGATCGTCGAAATCCTCCAATATTTCGCCGCGGCACTGGTCTTGATCGGTTCGATCTTCACTTTGCTCGCGGCGGTCGGAATTCTGCGCCTGCCCGACCTTTTCACGCGCATGCACGCCGCCTCCAAGGCCGGTTCAGTGGGCGCGGGGTTCATATTGATCGCGGTCGCGCTCGTTTCGTTTGATTTTGCAATTATTCTTCGAGCTTTGATCGGAATTTTCTTTTTGCTGCTGACAACTCCGGTTGCTACGCATCTATTGGCCCGTGCCAGTAGCCATTCGGGTTATAGACCTACCGGTTCGACTGTGATTAACGCGATGGATGCTGAAATTCAGTCACATTCTTAGTGTCCGATAGCTAAAGCTTGTTGAGCACAAATGAATCGGGCAGCTTGCATTACTGGCACAACAACACTAGGGGTTGGCGCCGGTGCATCCGCCTCTGATGCGACCCGCTCAATAATAATGAAAGGTTGAAGTATGAGTGACCCCGCTGGCACGTCGCCCGTATTCGAGAGCGATCTCATTGAACTGAGCACTGAGATCGTCTCGGCTTATGTGAGCCACAATGCCGTCAGCCCGACCGATCTTCCACGGTTGATCGCTGAAGTACACACTGCCCTGCGCGCTCTGCAGAACAACGAAGTCCAGGCTCCCGCCGAGGAACTCAAGCCCGCCGTGCCGGTCAAGAAATCAGTCACGCCGGACTACATCGTGTGCCTCGAGGACGGCAAGAAGTTCAAGTCGCTGAAGCGCCACCTGCGTACCCACTACAATCTCTCCCCCGAAGAATATCGCGAGAAGTGGGGTCTGCCAGCCGACTATCCGATGGTCGCTCCGAACTACTCGGCCACGCGTTCGAAGCTGGCCAAGGACAATGGCCTCGGCCGCAAGGCCGGCTAAACGCCATATCCATGGCGCGGCCCTGGCCGCGCCCTCATGCAAACGGCCGCCCTCTGGCGGCCGTTTGCTTTTTGGCCGTGCGCTCTTTCCACATCAGCGCCTGAGCCTGATTTCCGGTGACATTAGAAGAGTTTAGCACGTTTGCGGGGGCAAACTTGTTCACGTCCGCTTGCCTTGCGCCAGTATCTAGGAATAAATTCTTAGATACGTGGAGGCGACCGATGCATCAGATTCAGCCAGTTCAAGGAACGGTGCCGAGCCCGGGTGCTTGTGCGCAGCCGCTGCGTGGGCGCGACCGGGAGTGCGAAATGGTGCTGCACATGATCGCCAAGGCCTTCAAGGTACCGCGCAAACTGCTGCTGCATCCGTCGCGTTGCATGGCCGGGGCGGCGCGGGCGCGGCACACGGCCATGTATCTGATGCATGTCGTTCTCGGCCGGCACATGGCCGAGGTCGGCGCGATCTTCGGCCGCGATAGGACTACAGTCTCATATGCTTGCGCCAGAGTCGAGGATTTGCGCGACGATCCGGCGTTCGATGCGCGCCTGGCGCGGTTCGAAAGCCGTATTCACGAGATGACCGGAACCGGGGAGAGCTTCGATGTCGCGTGCTAAGGTCGCCGCGCAGCGCTTCGTGCGCACGCTGCTGCCCGACCATGTGGCGCAGAGGTTTGCCGAGTTCTATGAGGTGCGCCGCCCGGACCGGCTGGCGCGGTTGCCCATCGCGAGCGTCGAGGAGCTGGTGCAGCGCGGCGTGCTGATGGCAGAGGGTGAGACGGTGCGGGCGGCAGAGGCGGCCAGCGCGTGGCTCGCCCGTCAAAAGAGCGCCCAACACCCATTCCTCGCCCAGCATGCGCAGCTTGCCGCCGAGCAAAGCGGTGCACTGCGCGATCTTTGCGAAAGTCCGCTGGCCCGGTTGGCCGTCGCGGATCGCGATGCGGGCGCAGCCTTTCTAGAACCGCATCAGGTCGAGGCGGGCGAGCGAATCCGGCGGCTCGCCGAACGGGCACAGATGGTGCAGAGAACGACGCTCTCCTATGACCCGACGCGCACGGCCAGCGGCAGCAGGCAGGCGCCGGGCGGCATTGCCGACAACGCCATCGACGCGCGCCGCGTGCTGGCCGACGTGCTCGACCGGCTGCCGCGCGACTGTGCCGGCGTGGTGCTGGATGTCTGCGGAATGCTCAAGGGCCTGCAGACCATTGAGACGGAACGCGGCTGGCCGCGGCGCAGCGCCAAGATCGTCCTGCGGATCGGCCTCGAGCAGGCGGCAATGGCCATGGGCCTGGCGCCGATGGCACGGGGAAAGCACCGCGGGCCGATGACGGGGTGGCTGGAAGAACGCCCGATGCGGTTTGAGTGAGACTGTCGGGGCCACCCCGTCGGTGATTGTCCACCGACGGAGCGACAACCGCTGCTAGCGCTGGAAAGTGACGTGGATAGTGCCACTCTCGGCTGTTTCCGTTTTGACGGTGTAGCCGGCCTCGAGCCCGCGCAGATCGTCCCACAGACGGATGCCGCGCCCGAGCAGGATGGGGGCGATGGCGACATGCAGGCGGTCGACGAGGCCGGCCTTGAGATAGTCGCGCACGAGGCTGGCGCCGCCGCCAATGCGTATATCCTTGCCGTCAGCGGCTCTCCGGGCCTCTTCGAGGGCATTGGCCAGAGACGTGTTAAGGAAATGAAATGTGGTCCCGCCAGCCATTTCGATGGACGGGCGCGGCTTGTGCGTGAGGACGAAGACCGGCATGCGGAACGGCGGTTCTTCTCCCCACCAGCCGCGCCAGTCGGGATCGTTTGGGTGAGCGTGAAATCCGAACATGCCGGCGCCGATGATCTCGGCACCGATGTTCAAGAAATAGGATTGTGCATAGTGCTCATCGACGCCGGTGGTGCCGGTACCGGAGGTGTCCTTGAACACACGCTCGCGCACCGTCCGGGTGCCAGCATAAGCGGCAACCAGACGCGACCAGTCAGAGCCAAAGGGATTGTCGGGCGTCTGATCCGTGGTCGTCGCGAAACCGTCGAGGGAAATGTTGAGATCGACACGAACCGCCATTCGGCTACTCCTAGTAATTGGCGCCGCCGGCGATTTCGCGCAGTTCCAGGACTATGTTCGGCAGGCCGTTGTCGATGTGCATCTGCAGGAACTCGCGGGCGAGAGCCGTCGCGGATTGAAAATCGGGGGCCTCGAACACCGCATAGCCGCCAAGGACTTCCTTGGCTTCGGCAAACGGACCATCGGTGATGGTGACTTCGCCAGTTCGCCCCGCCAGGCGCCGGCCTTCTTCCACGGGCTTGAGACCGCCGGTCGAGACGAGAGCGCCCGAGGCGAGATTTTTCTCCATCCAAGGACCCATGGCGTCGGATAGTCCTTGCGGCACCTGCTCCGGCTGGAGGTCGGCGGGCGGAATGATACTCATGAAATAGCGCATCTTATGTCTCCTGTTGAGCGGCTGCTTTTATCGCCTTCGTACAGATACGACGAATGGCCCCGCTCGAGATCGACAGGGTGCGCGCGATTTTGCGAGATTTATTTTCGATGGGGAGCGGTTAGCTCAGTGCGGCGGCAGCCTGCGAGCGGATGCGGTTGACCATGGCCACCAACCCGTTGGAGCGCTGAGTGGTGAGGTGCTCGCGAAGGCCCAGCTCATCGAAAAGGGCGATGGCGTCGGTTTCGGCGATTTCCTCGACCGGGCGGCCGGAATAAAGGGCGAGAAGGACCGCGACGAGCCCCTGGACGATCATGGCGTCGGATTCGCCGCGATAGGTGAGAGCCGGGCGGCCATCTTCGGCCTCGCTCTCCTGCGAAACGAGCCAGACCTGCGAGACGCAGCCATGAACCTTGTTTTCGGGGGTCTTCTCGGACGGGTCGAGCTTTGGCAGGCCCTGGCCGAGCTCGATGATATAGCGGTAGCGATCCTCCCAATCGTCGAGAAAGGAGAGGTTTTCGGCAATGTCCTGAAAGGCGGCGGGTGTCGTCATGCGCCTTATCTAGTCAATCGGGGGGCGCATTTCAAAAAGAAAGCCGCAAACGCCCTCGGGGGAGCGGTTGCGGCTGGCCATCGCCGGCTTCAGGGAGCATCTGGCAAGGACGCAGCCGGTTTGGCCGAGTGCGCGCGAGGCAGCGCGCCGCCTAGACCGAGCGCTCCGGCCGCGGTCGCGGCAGCGGAACGGCATGAACCGGCGAATCGTGCATGGGAGTGCCGGCTGACGGTACGGAGGCGATGGCAGCTGAAAGCACGGCTTTGCCACCAACGCAGGTGAGCGAGGAGCATGGCGTTGCTTCGATTCCCCTAGCGACGACCTGCTGGCCGGCGGCAACCGCGCTCGCCGAGACGTCCCGGGCCGTACGGTCGAGAGCGACACCAGGCTTGATGAGGAGGAAGGCGACGGTCAGCCAGAAAATGGATCGCACGAGAAACATGGTCGAAACCCCGAAAATGTCTGTTTCGCTCGTGATGAACCTAGCCGGCGCGGCTTAAAGGTGACTGCGCGTTTTTGTTAAAATTTGAATCAAATGACGCCGCCGGCATTCACACCTCGCAGGCTGGAATCGGGGCAAGCGGGGGGCAAGGTCTTGTTTACGCTAACGGCAGAAACAGGCCGGTTCGCAGGCTCTGCGCGAGCCCAATAAGCCTTTGGCCGGCGTCACTTAATTGTGTCTTAGGTGTTCAGGGGCAGGGTGGCGGCAACGAGACCTGAGCCATTCAGGCATGGGCGAAAGCCCGGTTCGGATTAACCGCAGTCCGGGCAGTTTCGAGGCGTGCGGGGCGTGAGTTCTTGAGTAATGCGTAGCCTTTTCTCTTTCCGCGAAAGCAAAGAGATGTCGTCGGCGCCGGCCCGCATGATGCGGCGCGTGGCAGCCTCGGGCAATGCGCGTATTGTGCTTGCGCTGACGCTCATTGGCGTGCCGCTCTCGGGCTATCTGCTGGTTGCGGGCAATGGCGTTGCGCTTGGCGTCAACCTCGTCTGGCTGGCGGTGGCGGCGGTGATCATTGCCCGCGCGGCTGGCGCAAAGGCGTCTCGGGAGGCCGGTGACGGGATGCAGGCTTCGATCTACCGCAATCTCGTCGAGAACGGGCGCGACGGCGTGCTGCGGTTTTCCAGCGAGGGCAATTTGCTGTTCACCTCGCAATCATGCGAAGCGCTGTTCGGCTGCCGGCGCTATGAGCTGTCCGGTGCGGGGCTCGGCGAACGGCTGCACGTTGCCGATCGGCCCGCCTACCTGACGGCTTTTGCCGAGGCGAACAATCGCGGGGTGGCGCGCACGCTCGAGGTTCGCATGCGCCGCGACGCTGTGGGCGAAAGCCGGCGGGTGCCGCATTATTTCTGGGCCGAGATTGCCTTCTCGCAGATCGCGGCAGGTGGCGGCAAGCACGAGGTCGTGGCGCTGCTGCGCGATATCAGCGCGCGCAAGGACCACGAGGCCGAGATGCGGGCGGCGCGCAAGGCCGCCGAGCAGGCATCCGAGGCCAAGTCGCGGTTCCTGGCAACGATCGGGCATGAATTGCGCACGCCGCTCAATGCCGTGGTCGGCTTCTCCGACATGATGATGCACGGCATTGGCGGGGAGCTCAACGGCACGCAGCGCGAATATGCCGGACTGATCAACCAGAGTGGCAAGCACCTGCTCGAAGTGGTGGGCATGCTGCTCGACATGTCGAAGATCGAGGCGGGCCGGTTCGAACTGCAGACCGAGGTGCTGGCACCCGAGACGTTGATCGACCCCTGCTTCAAGATCGTCGAAGGGCTGGCGCGCGAGCGCGGGGTGAAGCTTTCGAGCGAGATCGCCTATCCGTTGCCAAGCCTGATGGCGGACGAGCGGGCCTGCCGGCAAATCCTCATCAATCTGCTCTCCAACGCCATCAAGTTCTCGCATGAGGGCGGGGTGGTCACGGTGGCGATGAAGCGCCAGGGGCAGAGCCTCAACATCTCGGTGACCGATCGGGGCATCGGCATGGATCCCTCGACCATCGGGCGAATCGGTGAGCCGTTCTTCCAGGCCAATGATGGCCTCGACCGCAGGCATGAGGGCACGGGGCTGGGATTGTCGATCGTCAAGGGCCTCGCCGACCTGCATAACGGCACTTTGCGGGCGATTTCCGAGGTGGGCGCGGGCACGACCGTCACCGTTTTGCTGCCTTTAAACGGTCCAGCAATAAACAATGTGGAAACTATGCCGGTCCCGGCTGTTGCCCGTGAACCCGCGTCTCCACAAACCAGCTCATGGCACGACGAAAAAAGAAAAGCTTTATGACGGCTTCCACACTCACCCATTTGCCGCTCGCCGCCGGCGGCGCGATCGCGGCCGGCGTGGGGCGCGCGGGCCTGTGGGCAGTGGCGCGCTATATGCGCGCGCCGCTCGCCAATACCGGCCTATTGGCGCTGGCGACCTTTACGGCGATGGCCGGCAGCAATGCGCTCTACAATCAGCACATGCCGCATCCCGCGCCGCTCTTTGCCGACCCGCCGGCGGTGCCCGAGCCGATAACGACGGTTGCCGAGCCCGAGATCGTCGTGCCCGAACCGCAGCCATCGCTGGAGCGCGCCGCCGAGCCGCTGGTGGAACCGCAAGCGCTACCGGCAATGCAGGCGCCGCAGCCGGTGACGGGTGAGACGACGGGAAGCCTCAACCCTGTCGTGCCCGACCATCCGGTCGGCAATGAGCAGGTTTTCGCGGTTCAAAAGAAACTGCTCGACCTTGAACTCTTCCAGGGCGATGTCGACGGGTATTACGGACCCAAGACCGCCCAGGCGATACGGGCGTTCGAGGAACGCAACGGCATGACGCCGATGGGTGCGCTAACCCCGGAAATCGTCGAAGCAATTCTCAAGGCCGATGCGGGCGCAGGGGTGCCTACGGCAACAACCGCCGCCAGCGTGCAGCCCGCAGCTGCGCCCCAGACGGTTGCGGCACAGACCACGAACCAGCCCGATATTCTGATCGGGCCGGTGGAACGCGAGGTCACCATCGAATCGATCGTGGCTTCGGCAACGCAGACTATCGATTCCATCGTGGCCTCGCTCGATGAGGGGCGCACGACCCCGGCTGCGCCCGCGGTGAAGCCGGTCCCGCAAATGCCGGTGCAGGCGGTGCGGGGCACACCGGCCGCGCGCCAGGAAATGCCGCCGCTCGTTACCGAAACACCGCAGGCGGCGGCGACGCAAACCGCTGCGGCGCAGCAGCCGCAGCTTCCGGCGCGGGTTGCGGCAGTCGCCGATCATGCCGGTGCTGAGGCGCCGACGAGCAATACCGAACTGGTGCGTCAGGTGCAGCGCGGGCTTGCGAGCCTCGGGTTCCTGCACGGGGCGATCACCGGCGAGGCCAATGCCGAAACGGCGCGGGCGATCCGCAATTTCGAGGTCTACCACAACTACAAGGTCACCGGCCGGGTCACGCCGGAACTGGTTGACATGCTGATCGCGGCGGGGGCAAGCGTATAGCTCTCATGAGCTATCTGCGCAGCGACATCTGGTGCGCCGCCTTCGTGCGGCGCCATAACGACCTTGGCCATATCTGTGTCGTGGCGCGCCGCGGCGATCCGGTCGCCGGGCAGGTGTTCATCGAGGTCGACCACCTCAATGGCAGGGTTTCGCTCTATACGCCGGCGCCGATCGCCGGGCGCGAAGATGAAGCGGCCGACCGGTTGTTCCAGAAGCGGTTCGAGCAGGTGGAACCTGCCAAGGTCGCCGAGCGGATCGCGCGGGAAGTGGATTTCGACCCGGACCTGTGGGTGCTCAGCCTGGAGCTGCGCTCGGGGGATCTGGGGTTGCTGGTGGTTTAGGTGGGCAACTGATGGGTTGGGGGTGGGCCCCCCTCCCGGCCTCCCCCCGCAAGGGGGGAGGTGTCGGGCCGGTGGTGGGGCAAAATGGTGCCACGCCCTCGTGGTTCGAGGCTCCGCTTCGCTACGCACCTCACCATGAGGGCTACTGTAATTGTCCTGACTATCAGCAGCCCTCATGGTGAGGTGCGCCGCAGGCGCCTCGAACCACGAGGGCGTGCCCCTGGTTGTCAACTCGCCTTGCGGGTGCCGATGCGTGCCAGTGCGTCGATGGCTTCTTCCACGGCAGGGTTGCTGGTGGTGAGCTGGTGGGTGGAGCGGCGCGGGCGGGCAATGGGTTGGTAGGTGGGTTTGGCGAGCTCAAGGAGGTTCACTTCGCCGCGCCAGGCGCTCATCAGATAGGCCATCGAATCTTCGCTGACGCTGCCGAAGAGAGCGGCGAAATCGGCAAGGGCTTTCGAGCGCTCGTTGTCGTGCGAGGTGGCGTGGATGAGGACCTTGAGGCCGTCATAGGCGGTGCAGCTGAAACCGCGCAGGATGACGAAGAGCGAGGCGCCGGTGACGTCATGGGCGATCTGGCCGCAGCGCACTTCGTCGAGGCCGGTGATCTGGCTGAGGAGCCGCGTGACCTCGGGACGGCGGTTCTCGGAAAAGAGCTTCATCAGCGCGCGGGTCAGTTCGGCATTGGCGACCGATATCTGCTCGATCGTACGCTTGATGGGCGCGGGCGGGGTCGCGCGGTTGGCAAAGGCGCGAATGACCTTGAGTCGGGCTTCGTCCGAAAGGTCGAAGAAGGCCGGTGCCAGCAGGGCGGCGTCGAAATCATCGCGGCGCGAGAGGAAGTCGGCAACCATGTGATCCATCTGCGCGGCGCGCGCCAGGGCGCTGAGATAGGCGCCGCGCGGTGCAATGGCGCTGTTGGCTGCGAGTGCGCGATAAACCTTGCGCGAGTTCAACTGAAAGAGACGCGCAAGAACCACATTGGCCAGATCGTTGCGCCGCGCCAGGGCGGCGGCGATGGCCGGTTCGCCACGATCGAGGACTGCGAGCATCGTTGCCTCGGAAAGTGATTCGGCGCTTTCGATGAAGCCGATGAGCTCATCACCGATATGTTCGACGACCATCGTTTCGAGCGCCGGGGAAAGGAACTCGGCGCGCGCGAGTACCGTCGCGGCCTTGGTGCGCGCCTGAGCGCCGGCAGCGGGAAAGAGCCTGCCAGCCAGGGCCTCGAACTGCTCCAGTTCGGGATTTGTCGGCTTGCCCCGGCGCGCATAGGCGTCGCATGCGGCAATCAGCAGCGTGTTGGTGCGATCGATCCCGCCATTTTCGACGAGAAGTTGAAATGTCTCATAAGGTTGAAAACCAAGCATTTTTCAAACCAGTGCCCCCAAGCCGACAAAGTGATTCCGGCCAAAGCCACTCTTGCAAGCAATTCGTTAGCGGACTGTTAACCTTGACGAACTCTTAATGGAGGCTGGGCGCAGGGGCGTCGGGCGCTGATTTTTATAAAGACGAGACCCAGTCGAGGACGGGACCATCGATCATTGGAGGGCAGGTTGGGTAAACTTGTCGCATTCACCAGACAGGCGCGGCCCGCCGAAGCGGCACCGGTACCCGGCGGCGCCAAGATCTATCTTTTCACCGGAGTGCGCTATGAGCGCAGCGGACCGCCGAACACCGTCAAACGCTCCGATCCCGATAAACCCAAGCGCAGGCGGGGCTAAGATTTTTCGCCTTGTCCTGCTTGGCGGGCTTGCGGCCCTGATGCTTTGTGCCTGCGGCCCGCGCCCGGTCGGCGATTTCGGCCGCGCCGCGCCAGGCTTTACCCATGACGTGCTGATGCCGGCGGCCGGAGCGCGCCTTGCCGAGATGAGGGGCGAGCCGGTGTCCGACTTCAACCTGACCGACGAGGAAAAGGAGATGCAAGACCGCGTCTGGCGCTTCCTCGTGGCCGCGCATGCGCGCGACTGGTCCTATGATTTCGTTGCCGAACTGCAGCGCACGCGCATAACGCCATTGGAGTCACGGCGCTTCGGTGTCGATCGCTATTATCAATGGCTGCGCGAGACGCAATATCGCTCGTCACCGGTACGCTATGCGACGATGGAGCGGCACATTCTTGCCGATATCGACACGCTGCCGGGTACGTTCGCCGCGATCTGCGCAGTCATCGAGATCGACAGGCAGCGCGCGGCGGCGCTGGCTACGCTCGCCAGCATCGACGCGCGGTCGGCCGGCGAAGCGCATGAACGCAAGGCCGAGAACGACATGTATATCGGCTGGTTCGTCAGCAAGCTGAACTACCGCTACCACTCTTACGACTATGCGCTCGATCATCTGCTGGTCGAGACGCCGCATGCCGATTCCGTCGCCGTCGATCGCGAACTGCGCCGGCTGGCGGTGTTCGTGGAACGGGCCAATCGGCACGATTTCTGCGGTGGCGGCAAGACCGGGCTGCAGCAGCACACGGCGGTCATTCCGTCGCGGTTCGAACGGCTGGTGGTCGATACCGAAAAGGTGGTGCAGAAATAGGGCTTGGCCCCCTCATCCGCCCCTGCGGGGCACCTTCTCCCACGAGGGGAGAAGGGGGGTGCGCAGGTGGGCGCGTTGCCCCTTATTGCCTGGTGCCGCAGGTGAGATTGGCCATCTCTTCGGCATAGCGGGTGCGCAGCGCCGTATAGGGCGGTGCGAGGCGCACGGTGATGAAGAGGGGATCGGAGGGCGATTCGACGATCAGCAGGCCTTCGTTGATGTCGATCTCCTGCTGGGCGAGGAGCCGCGTCTGGGCGGCGTTGAAAATGCCGAGGTCGAGGGTGGTGCCGATGCCGTCGCGATTGGTGGTCGAATAGATGACCGTGCCGTCACGGTCGTAGACGGCGACGGACCAGAAGGCGTCGGGCAGGACCCCGTTCATGTAGGCCGGGCCGGTGGACAGGTCGACCTGGCAGATACCGTAGATGATGAGCGGATCGAGCCCGAACGGGTTCTCGCCACCTGCCTCGACGGGCGGCATGACGACGATGCGGTTCTCGGCCTCCAGCGTTCCGATGCGGTCCCAGACCGTTTCCTCGGCAAGGCTCGGCAGAGTGAGGACGACGACGAGATGGATGAGCCCGCCGAGCAGCAGGCCGGCAAGCAGCCAGAGGGCCGTGCGCACCATCAGCAGGCCTCCAGCACGATAGCGGGCATGGTGTCGAGGGACCCGAAGCCCGACGAGGCGACGGTGTCGTAAAGCGTGAGCACCAGCGAGAACGGGCCGTTGCCGGTCAGCTCGAGCCAGTTGCCGGGGGCAAGGGTGGTGCCGACATGCACGACGATCGCACCCTCGCCGGTGCGCACGATAGTGCTGGACCGCAAGGCGATATCGGTGCCGGGGGCGGCGATATTGCGGCCGGCCGCATCGAGCGCGGCGAGAGTCCAGAAGGTCGCAACGGGCGTCTGCCCCTCGATGCGATAGCTGCAGTCGCGCGTCAGCGGGCGTCCTTCGCTGTCGGTGGTCGCGGTGAACTGCAGGCCTTCGGCCTGGCCGAGCTGCAGGACACCGGCACGGGCCAGATGCGCGCGCGTATAGGGATTGGGCGAGGGCGAACCGGCATCGGACCAGGCAACCCATGGACCAGACTGCACGACGCCGAAGAACCGGTTGTCGGTGAGCAGGTACCAGGAGAGACCGAACCCGACCGCGAGCGCGACCGCGACCATGAGGAGGAGGTGGAAGACGAAGCGCACGCGTCAGGGCTCGCGACGAAAGAGGTTCGGGGTTCCCCCGGACATCGAAACGGATTCGATCAACACACCGCTCCTAGCGCTCGTTGCTGGCGACGGTTTCGACGGTGACCGCGGGCTCCCCGGCGGCGACGGCGGCCCGGGTTTCACCGAGAAGATCGGCGATGGCGGCGAGCTTGCGCGCGGCAGCAGGGGTGAGGGTGGGGGGACGCTCGGGAACGACCTCCTCCTCGGTGTCGGTTTCGGCGATGATGGTTTGCTCGGGCTGGAAGTCGACGCCGAACACCGGCTGGATGTCCACATTGGTGTGGGCATAGGCCATGAACTTCTGCCAGGCGATGGCCGGCAGGGTGCCGCCTGTGAGATTGTTGGTGGGACGATAATCGTCATTGCCGAACCAGACGGCGGCAACGTAATTGCCGGTAAAGCCGCAGAACCAGGCATCGCGATAGGAGGTGGTGGTGCCGGTCTTGCCGACGGCGGGAACGCCGGGAACGTCGGCGCGCCGGCCGGTACCGTCGGTGACGACCGTGCGCATCATCATGTTCATGTTGGCGGTCGTCTCGGGGCTGAGAATGCGTTCGCGCGGGGCCTCCGGATCGGCCTCGTAGACCACATCGCCGCCAAGCGTGGTGATGCGGGTAATGCCGAAGCCGGGCGTCTTATAGCCGCCGCTGGCGAAAACCGCGTAGGACGAGGTCATGTCGAGCACCGAAACGGAGGCGACGCCCAGCGCCAGCGAGCGGGTGATGGGATAGTCGTTGCGAATGCCCATGCGATGGCTGAGCTCGGCGATGGGCTCGCGCCCGGTCTTGATCGAGAGGGTCACCGGGACGGTGTTGATCGAGTTGGCAAAGGCCGAGAGCAGCGTGGTGGTGCCGCGATAGCTGCGCCCGTAATTCTGCGGGCACCAGTCGCCGATGCAGACCGGGCGGTCGGAGATGGTGTCCTGCGGGGTGAGGCCCAGCTGCTCGAAGGCGGTGGCATAGACGAAGGGCTTGAACGAGGAACCGGGCTGGCGCGTGGCGACGATGGCACGGTTGAACTGGCTCTTGCCATAGTCGACGCCCCCGACCATGGCACGGATGGCGCCATCGAGATCGGTGACGACCATGGCGGCTTGGGTGACGTTGTACTGCTCGCCCTGCTCGCGCACGACCGAGATCACCGCATCCTCGGCATAGCTCTGCAGGGTGGAGTCGATGGTGGTGCGCACGACGAAATTGTTGGAGGTGAGATTGCGCGCCTCGATGATGTCCTTGGCTTCCTCGAAAGCCCAGTCGAGGAAGTAGTTGGGCGAGTTGACGTTCTCGGAGCGATCGACGGGGCTCGCCGGATGGCGCCGGGCGGCGGTGACCTGGCCCTCGGTGAGATAGCCGGCCTGCACGAGATTGGTCAGCACCAGATTGGCGCGCCCGCGCGCGGCAGCAAGGTCGACATGCGGGGCAAAGCGGGTCGGAGCCTTGTAGAGGGCCGCGAGCATCGCGGCCTCGGACAGATTGATGTCCTGGACTTCCTTGCCGAAATAATATTCGGCCGCGGCAACGACGCCGAAATTGCCGGCGCCCATATAGGCGCGGTCGAGATAGAGCTTGAGGATTTCGTCCTTGGTGTAGTGCCACTCCAGCCAGACGGCGAGGTAGGCCTCGACGATCTTGCGCTCGATCGTTCGCTCGGAGGAAAGGAAGAGATTCTTGGCCAGCTGCTGGGTGATGGAGGAGCCGCCCTGCAGGCTCGTATCGCCCTGGGCGTTGGAGGCCAGCGCGCGCAGCGTACCGAGGACGTCGATGCCGAAATGCTCGTAGAAGCGGCGGTCCTCGGTGGCGAGCGTCGCCTTGACCAGGAAATCGGGCAGGTCCTCGAGGGCGACCGAGTCGTCGGCGCGGATGCCGCGGCGGCCGATCTCGTTGCCGTAGCGATCGAGGAAAATCACCGAATAATCCTCGGCCTTGTTGAATTCTCCCGAGGCGGTGATGTCGAAGGCGGGCATGGCAAGGGCGACCATGAGCACGCAGCCTATGGCGCCGAACGTGAAGGCATCCGAGAAGATTTCGACAAAGAACCGCTTGATTCCAGAGACATGGAAAATGGACATGAAGTCCTGAAAGCGGGTGTAGGCACGCCCGAGAGCGCGCCAAAACTCATAGAGGGACGAGTCGAGCCAGGCGTCGGCGGCCAGCATGCTCGACTTCTTGCGCCGCTTCTCCTTATGGTAGAAAGGATCCTGCACCTGTCGACCCGCCTGCGTCCTCCTGTGATAAACACAGGCTTATAATCCAAACGGTTGCATTTCGGTTCAGGCCGAAATGTCCCAGCCGCGAAAATCCCCCGAATTCAGGTGACAAGTAGCAGAATTTTGATCGCGCGTGGCGCCAAATCGACGCGATCAACCCGATATGAGCGCCATTGAGGCGACAAGCGGAGTGCGAATGCCCTTCTGGGAAGAAAAATCGTTGGCGGAGATGACCGAGGCCGAGTGGGAAGCGCTCTGCGACGGATGCGGACGCTGCTGCCTGATCAAACTCGAGGACGAGGATACGGGCGAACTCATCACCTCGGATGTGCGCTGCAAGCTGCTCGACGGCGACACCTGCACCTGCACGGACTATGAGCACCGCAAGGCCAAGGTGCCCGACTGCATCAAGCTGACGCCGGAAAACGTGACGCAGATCAAGTGGATCCCGACGACCTGCGCCTATCGGCGCTTGGCCGAGGGCAAGGGGCTCGCCTGGTGGCATCCGCTGATCTCGGGGACGATGCAGACGGTCGAGGATGTCGGCGTCTCGGTGCGCGGGCGCACCTATAGCGAGAACGAGATTGCGCCGGATGAGTGGGAGTATCATGCGGTCGATTGGCCGGAATGGGACCCGCCGGACGAGATTTAGGGCCGAGGCGGCTTCGCCGGAGAGGCAGGGGTTTACTGGCTATTAACCATGGCGGGGGACACTTGCGGGCACGAGTTTTCCTCCAGCCGATCTGTTCCGTCATGCCCCAATCTTCCCCGATCAAGGATGAACGCGATGCGTTCTGGAACCGCGTGCGCGCCTCGCTGGCAGCGATGCGGCCGGGACGGCGCGACGCTCGCGAGCCGGCCTATGGCACGGCGGCTATAGCAAGGGCGCGCGAGGGACGCGGGCGGCTGGACGACGTGCTGCGCGGTGCCTGGGACCGGTGCGCGGCGGGCAAGGTCCCGCTCTGCGTCATGGTGATCGAGGTCGACCGGTTCCGGGAACTGCACCACGCTTATGATGCGCAGACGATCGAAACGGCGATGGGCAAGTTGCATCGCACGATCCGCTCGAGCTTGTCGCGGCCCGGCGATACCTGCATGCGCCATGGACGCGGCGGGTTCGTGGTGGTGCTGCCCGACTATCCGGTGCTGATGGCGGCAAAGCTCGCCAAGGCGATGGCCGGCGCGGTGAGCGATATGGCCATTGCGCACAAGGAGAGCCATGCCGGGGTGGTGACGGTCAGTTGCGGCGTGGTTGGCATCGATCCGCAGGGAAATGTCGAGCGCAGCGTCTTCGAGGCGGCAATGGCAGCGCTCGCTCGCGGGCAGCGGCGCGGGCTGGGGCAGGTGGAGATGGTGGACCTGCGGGCCAAGTGGCGTGAGCAGCGGGCGGGGTAGGCGAAGGACGTTGTGAAAAACACGACCCCCACCCTTGTTCCCTCCCCACAAGGGGGAGGGAGACCCTCACGGGCTGTCTTTGCAGGCCTGTTGTTTTCGTGAGGGCCGGAGAGGTGAAGAGGGGTTCCATCTTAGGGCCAAGACGATTAATAGAGCCGTCCCTGCGCGCCGCCCGGCGCGCTTTTCGTTTTCGGGACTGGAACTATGGCACGGGCTTGCGGCCTCGACTTCGGCACATCCAATTCGACGCTGGCAGTGATCGGGCCTGGCGGGGCGCCGGAATTGCTGGGCCTGGAAGACGGCAAGCCGACCATCCCGAGCGTGCTGTTCTTCAGCTTCGAGGACGACCGGCTGTATTTCGGGCGCGAGGCGATCAGCGAATATGTAAGCGGCGGCGAGGGGCGGCTGATGCGTTCGCTCAAGAGCGTCCTCGGCACGGCGCTGATCGGCGACACGACACGGGTCAAGGCAAAGACCTATGACTTCCTTGAAATCCTCGGGCTCTTTATTGCCGAATTGAAGCGGCGCGGCGAGGTGGCGCTGGGCGAGGAGATCGACAGCGTCGTAGTCGGCCGGCCGGTGCAATTCGTCGATGACGATGCGGCGGCCGATGCGCAGGCGCAGGACCA